>OHRA01000688.1_pt1 | contig 12507 bp, 9 predicted proteins | sample 1578241 | NCBI WGS metagenome assembly OHRA01 (sample SAMEA3879597, study PRJEB24766) | human gut metagenome | biome: human-associated habitat; feature: feces | place: USA | collected 1985/1987 | reverse complement strand
TTTAAACTTTTCCTGGAGTCGTGCGGTATAAATATTTAGTTGAGGAGAAAAATAATGATTAAGTATAATAGTAAAAGCCGAAAATTTGCAATTCATACAAAGAGTACATCGTATTTTATGCAGATTGATGATGAGGTTTTGCGTCATACATATGGTGATTATATGCAGTTACCACCGGAAAAAGATCGTATAGGTCATCATTATTTTAAGGCATATAGAAAAGATGAATAAGGGTAATCGAAAAATAATTCAGCACCCATCTGATATGAAGGTGGATGCTTGGTGTTAGGAGTATGGTATAAATAAATGTAGTAAAACGCATGCATCTGGCAAAGACGATGCATGTGTTATTTAGAAATTAGCGCAGGTATATGGACGCTTACAATAAAATGGCTTGCGGTTCATAATGTAATAGCCTAATAAGAGCGACAGATAAGAATATACAGGATAGATAGGTGCAACTTCTGCCCAGCCATATACAAGGAAGAAGAAAAGCAAGATCAGGAAGCTGGTATGCTGTTCTCTGGATGCCTTATAAATGGCATATATAATAGCTGCTGAAATAATGATGAACGCTGCGGTTCCCCAATGAAGTCCAATATAAGAGAACATCATGTCAAGGCAATCTTGATCTTCTATAGGAAATCCATAGAAACCAAAGCCACCATTTCTTAGATAGAAGGTAGTAGTCAATTGAATTCTTGAGAGCATGGTTCCGTCATGTTGTAAAAATAATTCCGGTTTGTGGATATATAAATAACTTCCGATAAATGGAATACCAACACATAGAAGGAATGCTCCAGATGTAAATAGCACCATCATTTTATGGAACCAGTTTCTTTGCATGATAATCGACAATAAGTGGATGACAATTAACATGGCAATAATGGCCTCAGCGGTTCTGCTATTGGCTGTTTTGTCCAGAAAGATGATAAAAACAGCATATAGGATACAGTCGTACCATTTCTTACATTCTTTTCGGAGATACATAATGTCCATTGCCAAAAGTAAAAAATCAAGCCCCATCATATTAGCGTGAGTCCATCCGAAGAAGGTGCGGGTTCTTCCACCAATCCATACATTTATTTTATTGATCATTAAGCCCATAAAAGGTAAGGTGAGAAACAAGACACTGCGTACAATACGGATATATAAATCTAATTTTACAATTTTTTTTATTTCTATATTTTTGGCACAGCAGAGGAACATCATGGTACCGAAAATATTATAGAAATCATAATTATACTGGTAGCTTTTATAACAGAGATAAAACAATCCAGCCAAAAAAATCCAGTCAAAAACAGAGTTTTTCTGAAGGAGTACTTTTGCCAGAAGCAATATCAGCAGTATATGATAAAAAAGTGTAACCTGTCCCCAATACTGCGGTACGGTCTGACGCATGAAACTGAAAAGGGGGTAATACATTCCAAGCAGAAAATAGATGATATATAAAAAGGTTGTTGAAAATGCATTGCGCTGTTTTAATTTTTCTATTAATATATTCATAAGTGTAGTCTCCTGAACGAAAATGTCTGCTATGCAGTACCTGTTACATATGCACATTAATATATACATTATAACATAACTTACAGATACATGCAAAGCCGGAACGGATGTGAGTACATGATCAGCAGAGATGTCGGGATGTATCCTTTTGAGCGTGGCGGAGACAGGAAAGAGGTAGCGGAAGAATGGACAGAAAATTGCTCAGCATAATTATTCCATGTTACAACGAAGAGAAGACAGTAGAGACAATATATGCTACGGTTACGGATGTGATGACGAATGGGCAATGTGATTATGAGATATTGTTCGTGGATGATGGATCTAAGGATTATACAGAACAGAAAGTGTGTGGACTGGCACAGAAAGATAGACATGTGAAGTATTATTCATTTTCCAGAAATTTTGGAAAAGAGGCGGCAATTTATGCAGGACTTAATAATGCCAGAGGAGATTATGTTGTGATCATGGATGCAGATATGCAGGATCCACCGGCACTTCTTCCAGAGATGATAAGTACACTTGAGTCAGGAGAATATGACAGTGTGGCAACAAGACGTGTAAGTCGTAAAGGGGAACCGATGGTACGTTCTTTTTGCGCCAGATGCTTTTATAAACTGATACGCAGGATATCCGATGCGGATATCGTAGATGGAGCCAGAGATTTTCGTATGATGACGAGAGATATGGTGAACAGTGTTCTTGCATTATCAGAGTATAATCGCTTTTCCAAAGGAATTTTTGGGTGGGTTGGTTATCGGACAAAATGGCTGGAATATGAGAATATAGAAAGAACAGCAGGAGAGACAAAGTGGAGTTTCTGGAAGCTTTTGGCGTATTCTCTGGATGGCATTGTCAATTTTTCAAATGTTCCGCTGATGATTTCTTCTTACCTTGGAATTTTGATGACGTTTATTTCTTTTGTTGCAATCATATTTATCATTGTTCGAAAGCTTATTTTTGGAGATCCGGTCAGTGGATGGCCATCCCTGGTATGTATCATTACGTTTGTTGGTGGAATTCAATTGTTCTGTATGGGAATCATGGGACAATATCTGTCTAAGACCTATATGGAAGTGAAGAAAAGACCGCATTATATTATTCAGAAAAGCAATGACGAAGAAACGGAAAAAAATAAGTGAGTCTGAACATGGATAAATGTTTACCAAAACAAGAGAAAGAAGAATAGAAAAAGTGCTGCAGCTCTGAATTTTTCAAAGTTGCAGCACTTTTTTCTATTCTTCTGGCAGCTTTATCACAATAATGTCATGAATTACTGCAATACAGTTTTTTGATGGATAGGAATCAAGCTTCTGGTACTCTTCGGTCTGTTTGATGGCAGCAATCTCTTCACTGCTGGCTTGGTCAAGCTGAATACCAAAACAGTAATTCCACATAGCAAAATAGTGAAAATCAAGATTTAGGAAGTTATCCTGATCTACACCAATAATATAAGGTACAGTTCCGCCAATATTAGAAGAATAGGTGTGGTAGGTTCCAATGATGGCAACCTTGGATATCTCAGGAAACTCGTCCAGATCTTCTATGCGGTCTAATACATTGCTGGCAATGCTATAGCTTTTTTCGTAGCTCAGGTTCATCTCATTATAGCAGATATTGGCATTTCGGATGTTGTAGAAGGAAAGATAACAAAGTACAACAATTCCGATAGATTTTATGATTTTTTCAAAATATGTTTTTTCACAGCCATGTTCCAGATAACAGAGCAATAGCAGGTAAATAAAGCAGGCTCCCATCTCCATCAGTGTGTGATACCAGACGTCGGATGATACAAAGAATAGAAAACACACGGCAAGTGGCAGGCAGATGGTGCAGAGTATTCCGGCAATAAAAGCAAGTGGCCGTCTGTACAGTTTATTTTTGAGTACAAGACAGACCGTGCAGAGCAGAATAAGGACGATTACAAGGCGGTTAGCATATCCGTACCAGTATACATTAAGAGCTTCGTTGAAAGAAAACAGGTGGGACAATTCATTATATACATTTCGGAAAGCCTGTTTGTATTCCCAAAGTGACAGAATATGAATCTGACCGATTCCCTGATAGTCTGTCAATGTAATGTGATAGTAAGCATTAATGAGTGTGGATGCAATCTTATAGAAAATAAAGCCTCCAAGCAGAAGTGGGATATATTTCCAGTTGCTGCAACAGAAAGATTTGAAATCTTTCTGTTTTATAAGCAGATCACGGGCAAACATAACAAGCAGAACGCAGAGCATGACACTGATGTATGCCTGATAAGTTCCAATACTCAATCCAATGCAGATAATACCCGAGAAGATACCATATTGATATTTCCAGGTCAGATAAATACCTAGAACAGCCATTAAAAATGCCATCATGTAACCGTCAGCAGTGAACATAAATGCAAAGGATGCTGTGGCGGTAGGGAAAGAAACAATGAGCAGGGCAAGCAATACGCAGGATGAGCTTTCCTGTAACTCAAAAAGTTCAACAAGCAGTATGCTTGCAAGGCTGATATAGAGTAGGGATAATGCACCATTCACCCAGGGCATATCATATTTGGAAGAGATTTTACTGAAAAATTCAAGAAAACATCTTCCGGAAGAGTAAGTAGCACCGGTTCCGGCAAAGTTATACATAGAATCCCAGGATGGCAGAAAGTTGAAAAAACGATAGGCATGAGCCAGCATTCCACCAATCCATGTGGCGAGAAATGTAATTTTCCATTGCTTTTTTATATGGAGTGTTCGATTAAAAATTTTTAAAGTTGTTTCATTCATAAAAGGTATCCTTTTCTACTACAATATATTTATGGTTAATATCCCTTACAGCCAGTAAGGAATTATCCATCTTGTTGCTTAAGCTGTATAATGATGGAGCAATCGGTATATCGAATACTTTCTTGGACTCCGCGTCCGTAATTAAGACTGATAACCAGCTCCTCATTCGCAGCGTTCGTTTTATGCAGGTTGAATCGCCATAGGTGCATTCGCGTCACACCACAGTAGATTGAATAGGCAATGAGTAAAACTGGTACTTATCCATTGCAATAATCTTAAGGAGTGACAATTTATGAACGCAGTAGGTATCGATGTTTCAAAAGGTAAGAGTATGGTTGCTATCATGCGACCTTTCGGTGAAATTGTTTCCGCACCTTTCGAAATCAAACACACAGCCAGTGATATCCATTCACTTGTAGAACTCATCAACTCTGTTGAAGGGGAGTCCCGAATCGTGATGGAGCACACAGGACGTTATTATGAAGTCCTCGCCCATCAGCTTTCAAAGGCAAATCTTTTCGTCAGTGCCATTAACCCAAAACTTATCAAAGACTTTGATAATGATTCTCTTCGTAAAGTGAAATCTGATAAAGCGGATGCTGTTAAGATTGCCCGATATGCTCTTGACAAATGGCAAAATCTTAAACAGTATAATGTTATGGATGAATTACGCAATCAGCTCAAAACCATGAACCGTCAGTTCGGCTTTTACATAAAACACAAGACGGCTATGAAAAATAATCTTATCGGCATCCTTGACCAAACCTATCCTGGTGTTAATACTTACTTTGACAGTCCTGCACGCAGTGACGGCAGCCAGAAATGGGTTGATTTTGCATCTACATACTGGCATGTGGACTGTGTCCGTAAAATGTCCCTGAATGCCTTTATCGACCATTATCAAAACTGGTGCAAACGTAAGAAGTACAACTTCAGCCAATCCAAAGCTGAGGAAATCTATGGAAAAGCAAAGGAACTTGTTCCTGTACTTTCAAAGGATGCCATTACAAAGCTTATTATTAAGCAGGCTGTAGACCAGCTTAATAGTGCCTCTACAACTGTTGAGTCACTACGCACTCTCATGAATGAAACTGCATCCAAACTCCCGGAATATCCTGTCGTTATGGCTATGAAAGGGGTTGGAACTTCACTTGGTCCTCAGTTGATAGCTGAGATCGGAGATGTTTCCCGTTTCACTCACAAAAGTGCTATTACTGCATTTGCCGGTGTAGATCCCGGTGTTAATGAATCGGGAAGTTATGAACAAAAAAGTGTTCCAACTTCCAAACGAGGCTCCTCTGATCTTAGAAAGACTTTATTTCAGGTAATGGATGTCCTGATTAAAACGCATCCGCAAGATGATCCTGTTTATCAGTTCTTAGATAAGAAACGTGCTCAAGGCAAGCCTTACTATGTCTATATGACTGCAGGTGCCAACAAGTTTCTAAGAATCTACTACGGACGAGTGAAAGAATATCTTTCATCTCTTCCAGAATCTTAATTATCCACTAATATTTTCAGGCCAGCACTGGTGTGGTGGTCTTATTTTGATACCTAATTTTCAACCTGTATAAAATTTTCAATGTTCTTCAATTTAGCCTTGACTTTTTATTTGCAGGCTGTTTTATAAAACGGATCCCATATCTTTTCAGCTTATATTCCAGCATGATGTAGATCCTGTTATACGGCAGGCTGTGAAACTTCTGGTTTGTCCTGTGTCCCAGGTCTTTTTCTCTCCGGATGTTCCGGATATCCCCTGTAACGACACAGGTGATCCCCTGTTCCCGGCAGTATTCTGCAAGATACCTTGTGACCTTGTGCAGATAGTCCGTTACTGAGTCTTGTTTTCTCTTATATAACTTCCTGATATGTTTTGATGTGACCGGATGTTTTACTCCCTTTCCGGACTGCTGCCCATACCACTGGGCCTGCACCCTTGCGATCTCTTTATGGAAATATCTTTCCAGTGCAAGGTACTTCCTGCCCAGGATAAACGTCTTCCCATTTTCAGAATCATAACACGTCATAAGGTTGTGAAGCCCCAGATCAATAGACAGTTCATGTCCGTTCTGTGGAAGTTCTTCCTGGTCAGGAACCTCATAAACAACAATAATTTTACAGCTTCCCTTCTCCGGCGGATAGATCCGCATCTGTTTGATCTGGTCCATGCCCCTGAAAATCTTATTTTCAAGGTAAAGAAAGTTTTCATGGATCTGATATGTTTCTTCCATATATTTTTTTAATGTCTTTGGAAGGGACAGGCGGACTCTGTCCGTATCCCGTTCATGCACGATCCCCATCTGCATATAGGTAATGGGGATACTTTCCTGCTTAAACCGCGGCGGTCTGGGAGTCTCGATCCCCCCGGATCTTTTCAGGGCATAAAAAGACTTCCATGCCTTGTCCAGCAGCCTGCAGACTTCCTGGGCAGTCTGGGACGGGAGCTGTTTATACCACAGATCCTCTTTATGGGCTTTTTTCTGATAGTACCAGTCAGGATACTGCTCCATCCCTGTTTCTTTGTAATGCTGACGCTCGTAATTACAGACATTCCAGAGCTTGGATGCTGCATAGCACATATGCCCGATGAGGTTCGCATATTCCCGGCTGACCTTTATGGATGTTTTCTTTGACAGCAGCATTTCCTCTCCTCCATCGTATCAGTACGCTTTGCTCTGATGTTCGATGTACCTGCGGATGTTTTCTTCCGATACAGATCCGACCGTTTCCACATAATAGGAATGGTTCCACAGCTCCCCTTTCCAAAGCTGGTTTCTTATTTCCGGAAAACGTTCGAAAAGTTTCCTGCCGGAGATCCCCTTCAGGTATTTCACGATCGCAGTTATGGATAATTTCGGAGGGGCTGACACAAAACAGTGTACATGGTCTCCTTCCCCACATTCAAACAGATGGACCGTAAAGCCCTTATCTTCTGCGATCTCCTGCACCAGTTCCTGCAGATATGCCTCGACCTCCGCATTTAATATCTTCCGCCGGTATTTCACTGACCATACCATATGGTAATTAATATTACACACACAAGTGCGGTAATGTATAAGATTTTCTTTCATACATATAGTATACCATGATATCAAAAATTTCGCAATAAAATATCGAACATATTTTCTTTTTTTATAATGCTGGATACAGCTTTTTATAGGGAGGGTTAAATGTATTTTTTAATTCTACCTTGCAAGAGTAAATTCTATACCTGTAGAAATTACTTCTGCATGGATTTTTCCTTCTTCTTTTTATAAAATACTACTGCAGATGATCCCCTGCCTGTGCAGAAGGAGGATAAAATGAATACAGGAAGACCAAAAGGCAACCAAAAACATCTTGACTTATCTGCACGTATTATAATCGAACAGCATTTAAATAACGGTGATTCATTTAGAAGTATTGCAATAGAATTAAGCAAGGATCCAAGTACCATATCCAAAGAAATCAGACGTCATTCCATTATCAGGGAAAGAAGCGCAGATGCATTTGCCCCTATTCCCTGTGCAAACAATTATGATAGTTCAAAGCCGCGGACAAATATATGCAATGTCATGCATATGTGCGGTGATAATGAATGTCGGCGCAAATGTGTCCTCTGCAGAAAATTCAGATGCAGCGATGTCTGTAAATTTTATAAACCAAGAGAATGTGAAAAATTAAATAAACCTCCTTATGTGTGCAATGGATGCAGCAAGAGAACGAATTGCATGATGGACAAAAAGATCTATTCTTCAAAATACGCCCAGGACTCCTATGAAGCCCTTAGGACTACCAGCAGAGAAGGGATCAACCAGACACCGGAAAGTATACAGAAACTGGACAACCTGTTGTCACCGCTTCTCAAAAAAGGACAGTCCATTGCCCACATCTACGCATCTCATGCTGATGAGATCGCCTGTTCCAGAAGAACCATATACTCTTATATAGACCGTGGCATTTTTCAAGCCAGAAACATAGATCTGCGCCGTAAAGTGGTATACAAGCAGAGAAAAAGAAAAACCACTACCAGCCTTAAAGACAGAAGTTTTCGAAAAGGCCGGGGCTATAAAGAATTCCTGGAATATATCGCAGCGAACAAATCTGTTTATGTAGTCGAAATGGATACTGTTGAAGGAGCAAAAGGTACCAGTCCCTGCTTTCTGACTATGTTCTTTCGAAACTGTAGCCTTATGCTTATGTTTCTTTTAGAAGAACAGACCCAGAAAGAAGTAACTAGGATTTTTGATCATTTAACAGAGTTACTTGGAATTGAACTGTTTCAGAAACTTTTCGAAGTAATACTTACAGACAACGGGCATGAATTTCAGGACCGGCAGAGTCTGGAATATAGCAAAAATGATGAAGTACGCACACGCATTTATTATTGTGATCCCAACCGTTCTGATCAAAAAGGTGCTCTTGAAAAGAATCATGAATATATAAGGTATGTCCTGCCAAAAGGAACAAGCTTTGAAAAAATGACAGACAAAACAACGCTGCTGTTATTAAATCATATCAATAGCGAAAAACGGGACAGCCTCAATGGACACAGTCCATATGAAGTATCCCGTCTCCTGCTGGATAACAGACTTCATAAAGCATTAGGATTAGCAGAGATACCAGCCGATGAAGTCACATTGATACCAGCATTAATAAAATAATAATAACAATACAGGCACAGGCAAGTTTCATTGCATAGAATTTAGTCTTTCCAACAGACATGTGGAATTTAGTCCTGCACACTATTTCCAGATGTCCTTTTATCATGCAAAAAACTATGCTGTTTATGCCGTATAAAAGCATTATATACTAAAAAAATCAAGTTGTATATCTCCGAAAATAGAATTAAATCCCGCATAAAATCAAGGTATATTAGAATGTAGAATTTACTTTTTCATTCAAGTTTTCATTCTCACTTTGTAGTGCAAACAATTGTTGCTGCAACTCTTTAATTTTTTCTTCATAACGAGTGACTGCAGCACCTAATTCTTCTACTTTTTCATCATATTTCTGATAATCTTCAATTACCATATCTAGAAATTCATCTACTTCAGCAGGGGCATATCCCTTCAAGTCTACATGAAATTCTTTTTCGTAAATTTCTTGCGCTGTCAAATTCATATCTGTTGCCATATATATAGTCCCCCTATATCTACCTAGATATTATGAAGGTTTTAACAGAAAAAATCAACTCTGAGTTTTGAGTTTCATTGAATGTTCACTCTTTTTCATATATAATGTTCCTGATGAGCACTATTAAATATCCGAATGCAATTTCAACCATAAATACAATGCAACAAAAGAGTTATAGTTCTCGAGGTATGCGCCTCGAAAACGATATAAACGACTCTAATAAATATTATAGAGAACTCGATAAAGCTTTGATTTATAAAAAGCCAACACCCGTTCAAGTTGTTCATGTGGACTATCCAAAAAGGCAAAGAGCTAAAATCACTGAAGCTTACTATAAAACGCCTTCCACGACGGACTACAACGGCGTATATCGAGGTAAATACATTGATTTTGAAGCAAAGGAAACGAAAAATAAAACGAGTTTTCCACTCTTTATGATTCACCCTCACCAAATCAAACACCTAAAAAAAGTTGTATTTCATGGAGGTATTGGTTTTTTTATCATTCGATTCAATTACCATAATGAAACCTATCTTGTAGATTCAAAGATGCTCATAGATAAAATCGAAAATATAGATAAAAGTTCCATACCTTATACTTGGTTTCAAAATCATGGAACTCTTATTCAAGAAGGATTATATCCTAGGTTAGCGTATTTAAAAGCTGTAGATGAACTCTATTTTAAGGAGGATAAGTAAATGGCCCAACCACAAAACGAACAAAATAAGCCAAAAACACAAAAGACAAACAGAAGAAAACTAGACATTTGGAATAAACTAGCCGTATCCGTCTTATCTATATTTTTAGTTGGATGCATCTCCGTATTCTTCATTCTTGTCAACATCATCAACGATCCTGACGGCATGCGCTTTTCGCAAGACGGTTTGACTACATTATCCAATTCAAGACTTTACGATGCTTCAGGCAACGTATTCTATGAACTTGGAGATGAAATTCGTGAAGACGTAACCTACTCACAAATTCCACAATCTGTAGTCGATGCTTTTTTATCAATTGAGGATTCACGTTTCTTCGACCACAATGGATTTGACTTGCCACGTTTCTTGAAATCCGCTATGGCAAACTTGAAATCTGGAAGTCTTGCTCAAGGTGGTTCTACATTGACCATGCAGATGATTGATAATGCATTTACTAAGAACCAGGAAAAGAAATTAGAAACTGAACAGGGTACGGTCACAACCGTTCAAAAATTAAAATTAAAAGTTCAAGAAATCTATCTTTCATTGATTGCTGAACAAAGCATTAATAAGGAACAAATCTTTGAATACTACGTAAACCGTATTTGGTTTGGTTCAGGAAACAATACACGTGGTATTCAAAAAGCCGCACAATACTTCTTTAACAAAGATGTATCCCAATTAAATTTAGGTGAAGCTGCCTTCTTGGCTGGTTGTATCAATGCACCAGATACATACAATCCATTAAACAATTTAAACGAAGCAAACACAAAGCTAGATCATTTAAAAGCTGCTCAAAATCGTAGAAATGTAACTTTGGAATTGATGTTGCAACATGGTTATATTACGGAAGAAGAATTTAATCTTGCTTCAAGTCAAGATTTGTCATTCTCTTTAGAATATGTAGAGCGTACAAGTGATGATCCAAATCAAGCTTATATCACACAAACATTAAGTGAAGTTATGGAATTAACTGGACAAGATCCAGCCATTATTCCAATGGATATCTACACTGCACTAAATCAAGATGCTCAAAAACAAGCTGATGAAATCTGTAACGGTAACATCGTTCAATTCCCTAACGAATATTTCGATGTTGGTTTCTCAATGATTGAAAACGATACAGGGGAAATTATTGCAGTTGGTCCTGGCCGTCGTTATCACTCAGACTCCGTAAAAATTGATTACTCAAACGAACCAAATCAACCAGGTTCAAGTATGAAACCATTACTTGCCTATTCAAGTACATTTGATATTCTTGGCTGGTCTACAGTTCACCAGGTAAACGATAAGAAAGAGGATTATTGGAAGAATGGTTCTTATGCACCAGTAAACTCAGATGGTAAATACAATGGTAAAATGAGTTTGCAAGACGCATTAGGCGTATCAAAAAATACAACAGCCGCGCAAGCTATGATTGATTTAGTAACAGCCAAAGGCTATGATTATTGGATCGATTTCTGTAAGAAGCTTGGTTACGATGAAGATGTAGCTAATGCATTCAATGAACAATATGCGATTGGTGGTTCTGGAATGTATGCGAGCACTATCCAACAAGCAAGTGCCTACTCTATGCTTGCCAATGGTGGTAAACGTGTAGATGCCCATAGAATTCGTAAAATTATTCGTAGATCTGATAAAAAAGAATTTGAAACAAAAGCTCAAACACATGAATTAATTAGTGAACAAGCCGCTTGGATGATGTCGCAATTGCTTGAAAAAGTTGTTAGTGGTGGCTACAACAACTACAACAACATCCTAATGAGTAATTATACAGTTTATGGTAAATCAGGTACTTCCGATTGGCAAAACGAAGGTGCTCAATATGGTATTCCTGCTGGTACCGCAAAAGATGAATGGTCTTTAGGTTATACAAACAAATATACGATTGCTTGCTGGAGTGGATATACAACAGAATATATTCAACAAGGCTACTACATTACAATCTATGATTTAAATGTTGCGACTGCATTCCATATTTCTCACTATATGTTAGATTACATGCAAAAATATGCGACATATTCAGCTATTGAAAGACCAAGTGGTATTTCCGATTATAAGAACGGATATATCAAAGATGAGTTTAAATCAAAAGGTGATACAGCTTCTGAAAGCACAGACGCACAAGAAGCATGTGTTGCCGATGGTGGTGAATGGGATGAAGAAGCTGGAACTTGTAAGAAAGCTGACGATGAAGAAAAAGAAGCATGTGTTGCCGATGGCGGAACATGGGATGGAACTACTTGTAAAAAAGAAGATACAGAAACCAACGATGCAGAAACAACATGTGTAAATAATGGTGGTACTTGGGATGGAAGTGCTTGTACATATCCAACTACACCAGATCCTGAACCAACACCAGATCCTGAACCAACACCAACACCAGATCCTGAAAATCCAACAGGATATGTTTGGTATGATCGAAG
>OHRA01000681.1_pt1 | contig 12664 bp, 9 predicted proteins | sample 1578241 | NCBI WGS metagenome assembly OHRA01 (sample SAMEA3879597, study PRJEB24766) | human gut metagenome | biome: human-associated habitat; feature: feces | place: USA | collected 1985/1987 | reverse complement strand
TCAAAGTTATGTGGATGCTTCGATGGTTGTAAGGGCTGCAGTATATGAGTTTGTAGCGTATGAGCGAATGTTAAAGAAGTCAAAGAAGAATAAGGCTAAAGAAAAACTACCTATGGTAAACATTCTAGTATTCTATACAGGTGAAAGGCCTTGGAATGCAGCAAGACAGCTTTCTGAGCTAGTCGAGGTGGATGAAAGATTTGAATCCTATTTCCATGACTACAAAATGAATCTGATTGAAATCACAGGAAATACTTCATATAATTTTAATGAAGAAGACGTGTATAATCTATTCTACATATGTCGAAGTATTTATGATCAGTCTATTTATGAAGGAAAGAGTAATAACTTTGGACTTGTGAAGAGCAGTGTGTTAAAAGTAGTCAAGACATTAACGGATGTAGAATGGTTGGATTTAGAAGAATTAGAGGAAAAGGAGGAGATTGAAATGTGTGAAGCTGAAAAAAGATGGCTGGAAGTAAAGTCAAAGGAATGGGAAGCTGAGGGAATAAGAAAAGGAATCAAACAAGGCATTGAACAAGGAATTGAACGAGGAATTGAACAAGGCATTGAACAAGGCATTGAGAAAAAAGAACTTGAAATGTATCAAACAATGGTAGACAAAGGATTCAGTATTTCAAGTATCGCATCCATTTTCTCGGTAAGTGAAGAGTCGATTAAAAAGCTATTAATGAAAGCTTAGGCCAATTTGAAAAGAGATGGCTTCGAAAAAGAAGATACGTTCTTTTGTTCAATGTTTGTGACGATTGATAGGAGGAGATGAAAAATCTCTTCTTTTCTTTTTCGTCTGTGATATAATAAGGTGACTTTGAAAGGATTGAAAAAATGGTATTTCTTTTATTAGTAGTAGGTATGGTCCTTTTAATGAAGGGTGCAGACTTGTTTGTGGATGGCAGTGCAAGTGTGGCTCGTAAATTAAAAGTACCTTCAGTTATTATTGGTTTGACAATTGTTGCACTTGGAACGAGTTTGCCAGAAGCAAGTGTAAGTATTACGGCTGGTTTAATGGGCAGTAATGAAATTGCAATTTCAAATATTGTAGGTTCTAATATTTTCAACACGTTGGTTGTGGTTGGAACAAGTGCAGTCATTACTCCATTTTTAATGGATCAGGATATTTTGAATCGTGATTTAAAAATCAATATTTTAGTGAGTATTTTACTTTCGATTTTTGTGTTAAATGGAATGTTGAATCGCTTTGAAGGAATTATCTTCTTGGTGGGTTTAGTATTATTTATTTTAAACTTGATTCGTAGTGCAAAAAAGAATCGTGTTGAGGATGAGAAAGTTGAAACTTTATCGGGAATCAAATGCTTGATTTATATCGTGATTGGTGTTGCGTGTATTATTTGGGGTGGAGACATCACTGTAGATAGTGCAAAGCAGATTGCAGCTATGCTAGGTATGAGTGATACTTTGATTGGTTTAACTGTTGTTTCAATTGGAACTTCTTTACCTGAGCTAGTAACAAGTGTTGTTGCGGCAAGAAAAGGTGAGAGTGGTTTATCTTTAGGAAATGCGATTGGAAGTAACATAATGAATATCTTATTTATTTTAGGTGCTTCAAGTACAATTCATCCAATTGCGGCTACTTCACAAAATATTATTGATACTTTTGTCTTGATTGGTGTATCTCTTTTGATTTATGGCATTGCCAAAAAGGGAGATACAATGACAAGAAAAAAGGGGATCTTTATGATCCTCGTATATGTCATTTATATGATTTATATTATTGTACGCTAGGCGAGTCCTAGCTTTTTTTCTTTCCTTGGGAAAGAATAGCTCGAATGGAATTGAAAAGAATGGGCTTATATTCTTCAATAGGAAGGGGTTGACTATGAAGAATACTGTTGTAGCAAGTACTTCCTGTTAGCTCTACAATTAAGTAGAGTATAACTTCTGAATTTTCAAATTCGTATCCATTTGCGGTTGCGATTTCGTTAAACTCTTTAATAAGGTTGAAACTATCATTATCAATAGCCGTATTTAACTGAGCATGGAATACGCCCCAAGATAGGTTTCTTTCAACGAATTTTAAAATCAATGGATTGTTTTCTAATCGAATCAATACTTGATTGATCAAAAAAATCACAGAGTCTTCAAAATTACGAATATCGTTTTTTTCTAATTGTTTGTGGGCTTCTTCAAAAAGACGATGTGCTTCTTTTTGAATTAGAATATCGCGTATTTGGTATTTATCTTTGAAATAAAGATAGAATGTTCCTTTTGCGACGCCTGCACTCTTTACAATATCATTTACAGAGACATTTGTGATGTCTTCTTTTGTGAATAGATTAAAGGCAGCCTGTAAGAGGTTGTTTTCTTTTATTTTCTTGTTTTCAAGTATCTTACTTTTCATGCTTATCACCATCCTTATTATAAACAATAATTTAGAAAATACAAATAAAAATGACCGATTGAACATATTAAAATAATTGTATATTGGGAATTTTAAAAAATTTAAACAAAAATATTGACTAGTGGTCAGCTTGGTACTATACTCTTCACGTAGTAAAGGAAAGGATAGAAAAAAAGGTGATTCGATATGGATAAGATGTCAAAATGGATAGTTAAATATCGTAATCTGATTTTGGCTGTAGCTATTGTTCTTTTGATTCCAAGTGCAATTGGTTATTTCAATACAAATATTAATTACGATTTATTATCTTATTTACCTTCAACTTCAGAATCTATGAAAACACAAAAGATTCTTGGGGATGATTTTAACTTATCGAGTGTAGACTTCTTGGTTGTCAACAACAAGACGGATCAAGAGGCCGCAAAAATTAAGGAAGAGATCAATAAAATTGATGGGGTTGAAAAATGTATTTGGAGAGATGATGTATTAGATATTTCAGTTCCAAAACAGGCAATTCCAGAAAGCATTCAGGATATGTTATATTCTGGTGACAGTACAATGATGATTGTTACATTTAAAGAGCCAACATCGTCAATGCGTACAATGAATGCGATTAGTAAAATAAAAAAATATACAAAAGATGATTGTTACTTAGGTGGTATGTCAGCCATCAGTGAAGATACTAAAGATCAAACAGAACATGATACGCCAATCTATGCAGGTATTGCGGTTGTATTATGTATGATCGTATTGTTCTTAGGATTAGAGAGTACGATTGCTCCAGTTGTATTTATGTTAGGAATGATTTTCCCAATCGTTTATAACTTTGGTACAAACGTATTCTTAGGTGAAATTAGTTATATCACAAAGGCTTTGGCCGTTGTATTACAGTTAGCTGTAACATTGGATTATTCCATCTTCTTATTACATAGATATCAAGAAGAAAAACAAAAACTTCCAAATGAAGAGGCTATGGCTAAGGCTATCAAAGCTACATTTACTTCAATTACTTCAAGTTCAATCACAACAATTGCAGGTTTCGTTGCCTTGTGTGTAATGCAGTTAACACTAGGTAGAGATATTGGTATTGTCATGGCCAAAGGTGTTGTTCTTGGTGTATTATCAACAATTTTCATTTTACCAAGTTTGTTGATGTTCTTTGATAAGACGATTGAAAAGTACAAACATAAAACAATTTTGAATGAGTTACATAGAGTACCTCGTTTTGTGATTCATCACTATAAAAAGATTCTTGTTGCCTTCGTGTTGATTTTCATTCCATTTGGATATGGACAGTCACATACAAATATCTATTATGATTTGATTTCTGGTATGCCAGGTGATTTTGCGAGTATCATTGGTACAAATCAGTTAAAAGATAAATTTGATATGACAACAACACATTTCGTTTTAGTGGATGACAAATTAACGACAAACGAAATTCAGAATATGTGTTCTGAAATCAAAGATTTAAAAGGTATTCATAATGTATTAGCGTATGAAGAATTTGTGGGTCCAGGACTTGCATCCAACTTTACTCCAACAGTAGTAAAGGATATTTTCCAAAATGGTGGAAAGAAATTAATTGTTGTGAACAGTGATTATAAAGCTGCAACCAATGAATTAAATACACAGTTAGATAAAATGGATACCATCATTCATAAATATGATAAGAAGGGTATGATTGGTGGAGAAGGAAGTATGACACGTGATTTGATCACAACAACAAATACAGACTTTGCGATGGTTAACGTATTATCCGTTATTATGATCTTTATCATTGTTGCCTTAACATTTAAATCATTTGCACTTCCAGTCATTTTAGTACTAACAATTGAATTTGCGATTACAATCAATATGGGTATTCCATTCTTTACAAAAACTACACTTCCATTTATCGCAAGTATGGTTATCGGAACCATTCAATTGGGAGCTACCGTTGACTACGCTATTCTAATGACAACGCGTTTTAAAGAAGAGTTATCGCATGGTAAGAAGGTTAAGGAAGCGGCTTTAATTGCGATGGAAAAATCAAGTGTGTCAATTATGACAAGTGGATTCTCATTCTTTGCCGCATGTATCGGTGTAAGCTTTGTAGCTAAAATGGATTTAATTAAATCATTAGTCATCTTATTAGCACGTGGTGCTTTAATTTCAGTCGTAAGTATTTTATTGGTATTACCTTCATTGTTGATTTTCTGCCATAAGTTCATTGAAAAGACGACAAAGAATTGGCCAGAATCAAACATGGAAGCGAAAGGAGAATAAATATGAATTTAAGTCATACAGTAAAAGTAGTTGGTAGTGTAGTGTTGAGTGCAGTTATGGCAGGAAGTATGATGCCTGTGACTGTATTTGCACAAAATAATGATGAAAATCCTACAGAAAAAACAGAAACTGTTTATTCTGTATTAAACTCAGATGGTTCCATCAGCGATACAATTGTATCTAGCTGGTTACATGATGAGGATGGAATTAATAATATTAAAGAAACATTAAATCTAAAAGACGTTAAGAATATTAAATCAAATGAAAAACCTTCAAAAGATGGAAATACATATACATGGAATGCGAAAGGAAATGATGTGTATTATGAAGGAACAGGAACAAAACAACTTCCTGTGTCTGTTAAGCTTCGTTATGAATTAGATGGTCAGGAAATGTCTGCAAAAGATATGGAAGGTAAGTCTGGTCATTTGAAATTAACTATTTCTTTCACAAATAATTATTCACAAGTTAAAAATATTAATGGTAAATCTATTGTGATTCACCCTAGTTATTTAGCTGGTGGTATGTTGAATATGAGTACTGGTAACTTTACAAATGTGAAGTGTGAATCTGGTAAGATCGTAAATGATGGAACAAATGAAATGTTGGCATTTGCGAATATTCCAGGCTTGAATGAAACATTAAGATCTGCTGGTTTAGATAGAGTAAATAGTCAATTAGGAATCAGTGATGATGTAACAGTAGAAGCGGATGTCAATGATTTTGATCTAGGATCTATCATGATTGGTATGACAAATGAAATTGATTTGGCAAGTGAATTAGGTGAAATTGGTTCTGTATCTGAATTAACAGATGGAATTGATCAATTAATTGAAGCGGATGATCAATTGATTGATGGATCAAAACAATTGTATGATGGAACAACTCAATTAAAAGAACAAGCCGCTCCATTAACAGGCTCATCTGATCAAGTAAGACAATTATCTAGTGGTGCTATCCAATTAAATGCTGGTGTTAAAGCCTTACAAACAGGATTAACAGCTTATACAAATGGTGTGGATACTTTAGGTGTAAACGCAAAGGCAATGTATGGTATTTCTGCAGGTGTTAAAGATGCTTATGAAGGAGTTTCGAAAGTACAAGAAGGAAAAGAGCAAAGCTTAAAAGATGGAGCAAAATCTGTTTCTGATGGATTGGATAATTTATATAATGCTCTTTACGGACAAGGTGTTTTTACTACAACAGAAAATTTAAACACTACATTGACTAATTCAATAACAGATCTAGATAAAATGTCTGAGACTTTAGGAAAAGGTAATGATACTTTAAGTGCAATGAGTAAGTCTCTTGAAGATGCGAATACTTCTTTGGCTGGATTAGAAAGTACTGAGAAACAATTAAATCAGGCTTTATCTGAAATAGTTACAACTGAAATGAAAAATAATCAGATTGTAACTAATAACAATGCAACTATTAAAGCTGATCAAGAAGCAATCAATGCAGTAAAAAGTAGTTTAAAATCATCAATTACAACAATCAAACAAGCGCAAGCAGATTTGAGTGCAGAAGGAAAAGACGAAGAAGTGGCAGATTGTCTGCTTTCTTTCGCAGAGCAGCTTAAGAATTTAAATACGTTAACAGAATTAACTTCAACTTCGGATAAAGTTAAGGAATTAAACTCTTTGATTTCTACTTTAAAAAATTCATTGGATCCATTAGAGAAACAGATTAAAGCAAATGAAAAAATTTTGGACGGCTTGAAAAAACAGGTGGATGATGCATCAGCAAAATTAAAGGAAATGCAAAAGACTTTAGAAACATCTACTACAGATGCAACAAAAATGAAAACAATTTTGGATAAATTTCAGCCATCTATGGAAAAATTAAAAGATGGAGCAAAAGATGTTTCTGATGGGGTATCATCACTAGATGAAGGACTAGAAGATTTGAATAAACAAACTGCTCCAGGAATTGTTGCATTGAATAATGGAATTGATAAATTAACATCAAACAATGCTACATTAAATGGTGGTGCTAGTGCATTATCACAAGCAACTGGAACACTTGCTGGACAAAGTGGCACATTCAATGAAATGGCTGATGGATTAGATACATTGGGTAAGGCATTTGAAACATTGAATGATGGTGCTAAACAATTGTATGAGGGTAATGAACAATTCAAGTCTGAAGGATTGGATCAATTAAAAGAAAAGGTTGATTTAGGTGTTGGAGAACTTGAAACATTACAAAGTGTAATGAACGAAATCAAGGCTATGAACAAAGAATATGCTTCATACTCTGGTGCTCCAGAAGCTGCTACAGTAACGAGTCGTTATGTATTCCGTACTAAGGAAGAAAGTTCAAAATAGTTTATAAAGGTATTCTTCGGAATGCCTTTTTAATTTGATATTATTTGTTTGGCGTGTTAAAATAAAAGGGAATTTATATGGGGGTATATAATCATGAAACATATTAATACAGTAGATACTCGTAACTTGTGTGAAAGCGCAAAAAATGGTGGATGTGGAGAATGCCAAACTTCTTGCCAATCAGCTTGTAAAACTAGTTGTGGAATTGCGAACCAAGCTTGCGAAAATAATAAAGAAAGTAAGTAATTAAGAAATGCCGAAGTGATTCGGCATTTTTAATGCCGCCTTTAAGGCAGCATTTTTTAAATATGAGGGAGGAAAAATACATGATTCATCAATATAAAATGTTTGATCAGAATATTGTATTGGATATTTGTTCAGGAAGCATTCATGTGGTAGATGAAATTGCTTATGATATGATTGCTGAATTTTTAGATAAAGATAAAAATACCTTGGTTTTAGAAATGAAGGAGAAATATCCTAGTGTTGAAACATCTGAATTAGAAGAATGTTACGACCAGATTTTAGAATTAAAAGAACAAGGTCGTTTATTTAGTGAAGATACATATGAGCCAATGGCAGGCCAGTTAAAGGCTAAGACAAGTGGTGTTATTAAAGCTTTATGTCTTCATATTGCCCATACTTGTAACTTGAATTGCTCGTATTGTTTTGCCAGCCAAGGAAAATACCATGGGGACCGTGCATTAATGAGTTTTGAAACAGGTAAACGCGCTCTTGATTTCTTGGTGGAAAATTCAGGAACACGCAGAAACTTAGAAGTGGATTTCTTTGGTGGAGAGCCACTAATGAACTTTGATGTGGTTAAACAATTGGTGGAGTATGCTCGTAGTATTGAAAAAGAAGCTGGAAAGAATTTCCGCTTTACATTAACGACAAATGGTATGTTGATTGATGATGACGTAATTGAATTTGCGAACAAAGAAATGAGCAACGTTGTTTTAAGTTTAGATGGACGTAAAGAAGTGCATGACCGTTATCGTGTGGATTATTCTGGTAAGGGAAGTTTTGATACAATCGTTCCTAAGTTCCAAAAGTTAGTAAAGGCTCGCGAAGGTAAAAATTACTATATGCGTGGTACTTTTACTCATGCCAATCCAGACTTCTTAAAAGATGTGCAACAAATGTTAGACTTAGGTTTTAGAGAATTAAGTATGGAACCAGTTGTAGCTAAATCGGATGATCCTGCTGCATTAACAGAAGCAGATCGTGAAGTTGTGAAAAAACAATATGAAGATTTAGCGAAGTTGATGTTGGAATATGATGAGAAGAAAGATCCATTTACTTTCTATCATTATATGATTGATTTAAAGGGCGGACCATGTATTTATAAACGTATTTCAGGATGTGGTTCAGGAACCGAATATATGGCTGTAACACCATGGGGAGATTTATATCCTTGTCACCAATTTGTAGGAGAAGAAGCCTTTAAATTAGGAGACATTTATACGGGTGTCACAAACAAAAAGATTCAGGATGAATTTGCATCATGTAACGTATATGCACGTAAAGAATGTGCAGATTGCTGGGCAAGACTTTATTGTTCTGGAGGATGCGCAGCCAATGCATACCATGCGACAGGATCTGTCAAAGGTGTATATAAAGAAGGTTGTGAACTATTCTGTAAACGACTAGAGTGTGCACTTGCCGTAGCCATTATTCGTGATATGAAAGAAAATAATCATGAAGACGCCAATTGTTAGTTTTCTAAAATCGTATCAAGAAAAATCACCTGTAAGAATGCATATGCCAGGCCATAAAGGTGCTGGCATTCTTGGTTTTGAGGGAATGGATCTTACAGAAATTTATGGAGCCGATGAGTTGTTTGCGGCAGATGGAATTATTAAGGAAAGCGAACAAAATGCTTCCTCTTTATTTGGCTGTCCAACCTATTATTCAACGCAAGGCTCTACTTTATGCATTCAAACTATGTGCACGATATTATGCCAAGATGCTAAAAGTAAAGGCAAGAAACCTAAGATTCTTGCGGGAAGAAATGCGCATCGAAGCTTTATCCATGCTGCTGCACTTTTAGATTTTGACATTGAATGGTTATATGGAAATAGTGACTACTTATCTTGTAAGATCAATGCGAAAGATTTAGAAAAGAAAATTGTTGAAAATAATCCAACGGCTGTATATCTGACAAATCCAGACTATTTAGGAAACCTTTTGGATATTAAATCTTTAGCTTCGATATGTAAAAAGCATGATGTATTACTTGCCATAGACAATGCCCATGGTGCATATCTTCGTTTTTTAGAACTGTCTTTACATCCTATTGATTTGGGAGCTGATCTATGTTGTGATTCGGCTCATAAAACACTACCTGTACTTACAGGGGGAGCTTATCTTCACTTAAGTGATTCTTTGAATCAAGTATGGAAAAATGACGTTAAACATTTTATGGAATATTTTTCTTCTACAAGTCCATCCTATTTAATTATGGCCTCTTTAGATGCGGCAAATGATGTGTTGGACCATACATTTAGAAATTCTTTGTCTAAATGTATTTATAGTGTTGATTTATTAAAGAATACTCTAATTCAACATGGATATATGATTTTATCTGGTGAACCCATGAAGATTACGATTTCAACAAAAGAGTTTGGCTATACTGGAAATGAAATCGCAAATCTTTTAATGGAATGTGATATCTATCCCGAATTCTATGATTCAGACTATATTGTATTAATGCCATCTCCATATAATACGAAGGATGACTTAAAACGATTAAAGACATGTTTATGTGGAATTGAAAGAAAACCTATTTTAATAAATAAACCACCAAAATTAGAACAATCTAAGAAAGCTATGAATGTGCGTCAAGCTTTATTTGCGCCAAGTAAAATGATAGAAGTTTCTAAATCATTAGGACAAGTATGTTCAAGTGTTACTGTATCTTGTCCTCCAGCGATTCTTCCAGTGATTCCAGGAGAAGTGATTAGTGAGTCTTCTATTGAAGTCATGAAATATTATGGTATTGAAACTGTACGAGTTGTCAAAGAATGACAGCTCTTTTTCTTTTGTATATGTGAAACCGCTAACAATTGAAGTATAATGAAAGAAGAAGTAAACATACGAAAAGGAGGAGAATCAAATGTTTGACAAATTGTTTGAACCCATACAGATTCGTGGTATGGAATTAAGAAATCGTGTTGTCATGTCTGCGATGGGAACACATGAAAGTGCGGAAAGTGAAGATTGAAAGAGTGTTACGGATAAGTTGATTGCGTATCATGTGGCTCGTGCAAAAGGTGGAAATGGATTAAATACAGTTGAAGTTACAAGTGTAGATGCCCCGAGTGCACCTTTTGGATTTTTATCAATTGCCGAAGACAAGTACATTTCTGGATTTAAAAAGTTAAATGATGCCGTGCATGAAGCTGGAGGAAAAACTTGCATTCAATTATGGCAAGGAGGATTAGCAGTAGCTTCAGATCAAACGGCTCAGATCTTAGTGCCCAATGACTTACCATTAAGTCCACAATATACCGTGCCAGCTATTACAAATGAAAGATTGCTCGATATAATAGATAAGTTTGGACAAGCTGCAAAACGTGCAGTAGAAGCTGGATTTGATTGCTTAGAATTCCATTGTGCGCATAACTATTTACCACACTCAATGCTTTCAGGTGGAATCAATCATCGAAGTGATGAGTGGGGTGGATCTTTTGAAAATCGTAAAAAATTCCCATTGGAATGTATTAAATCGATTCGTGCCAATATGCCAGAAGATATGCCACTATTCATGCGTGTAGATTGTCATGATGACATGTTAGAAGGTGGATTGACAGTGGAAGAAGTGATTGAATTTTGTAAAGATGCCAAAGAATTAGGTGTGGATGTATTAAATATTAGTCGTGGAAACATCTTGACGGCAGCTACATTATATGAGGTGGCTCCAGTTGATATTGAAAACGGATTTAACGTAGAAGATGCTGCGCGCATTCGTAAAGAAACAGGTATGTTGACAATGCCATGTGGACGCATCAATACGCCTGAATTTGCTGAAAAGATTTTAGAAGATGACAAGGCAGATTTAGTTGTCATGGCACGTGCACAGCTTGCCGATGCCAACTTCTGTAATAAGGCTAGAGCTGGTAAAGTCAATCAAATTCGCTATTGTATTGGATGTAACCAAGGTTGTTATGACTCATTCTGTGCATCCTTATATAATCCAGCCATTAAACACATTACTTGTATGCGAAATCCTGGCTTATTAGAAGAGGAAACATTAGGCTTAAAACCTGGATTTGTTTCTAAAAAAGTTGTCATCTTAGGTGGTGGAATTGCGGGTATGGAAGCGGCTCTAGATTTAAAAGAAACAGGCAATACACCAATTTTATTTGAAAAGAGTGAAAGTCTTGGTGGACAATTCTTATTGGCCGGGGCTATTTCAGCTAAAAAAGACTTTAAGAATGCGGTAGATAAAATGATTTTGGATGTTCAAGAATCTGGAATTGAAGTGCACTTAAATACCGTTTGTACTAAAGAAAGGATTGAAGAAATTAAGCCGGATGCACTCATTGTAGCGATTGGATCAAGTCCATTTGTACTTCCAATTGAAGGTAGTGAAAGAGCAATTGTTGCTCATGATGTATTAAGTGAAAAAGTAGAAGTGCCAGGTGAAAACGTCGTCATTATTGGTGGTGGTCTTGTTGGTTTTGAAACCGCTGAATTCTTGGCTGCAAGACAAAAGAAAGTCACTGTTTTAGAAATGAAAGAAAAAGCTTTACAGGATCTAGGACCATTGCGTCAAATTACAGCGCAGTTTGCGATGGCACAAATGCCAATCACAATTGAAACAAGTGCCACTGTAGAACGAATTGATGATCATGCAGTTGTTGCCAGTGGCAAAGAATATCCATATGATAGTGTCATTATGGCTGTAGGATCAAAGGCAAACGATACAAGTATGTATACAGATTTAGGTATTCCTACATACATCATTGGTGATTGTAAAAAAGCAGGTGTTGCTTTAGATGCATTTAAAGATGCTTATCATGCGGTATTAGAAATTAATAAGTGAAGTCTTAATCGGCTTCACTTTTAAATTGGTCAATATATTTTTGTACAGAATTTGTCATTTCTTTTGAAAAATCCGAATTGTATTTTCGATTACAGAAAGCTGTTGCCCATTCATTTAATGTTTTATTTCCAGCTTTATGTTCAAACATATTTTCTAGTTCTTTTTTGTCTTTTCTATGATATTGATTGACACAAACAATATCTTCTAATTTACAGCGTTCGGGTTTTTGTCTTTTAAAATGATCCTCTGCAGGATATCCAAGTACTAACATGCATACAGGGACTACATATTCACTTAGATTTAATAATTCTTTATGTAGATCATGCTGCTCTAAAATATCACCTATGTAACAAGATCCAATTCCTAAACTTTCGGCTGCTACAACTGCATTTTGTGCGGCAATAGTCGCATCCGTTGTGGCCAATAATAAATCGCCTACGCCTGGTTTTCTTGGATTGCAGTTTTCATAGCTAAATAAATCATACCATTTCTGAAAGTCGGCACAGAAAATTAAAACCATTTTAGCCTGATTAATAAAAGATTGATTATCACACGTTTTAGATAGTGTTTCTTGTAGTTTCTTATCTTGTACATCAATAATAGTATACATTTGTTGATTTCCTGCACTCGGTGCCT
>OHRA01000673.1_pt1 | contig 12799 bp, 10 predicted proteins | sample 1578241 | NCBI WGS metagenome assembly OHRA01 (sample SAMEA3879597, study PRJEB24766) | human gut metagenome | biome: human-associated habitat; feature: feces | place: USA | collected 1985/1987 | reverse complement strand
CATCATCAGCATGGTAGCGGATGCCTGCCGCATCATCTCGATTCTGGCAGTGATTGCCGTGGAGAACATGGGGCTTGCGCTGGTGCTGCTGGTGATTCTGCCGCTGTTCGCCGTTTTCACCCGTTTTGTGCAGAAGCGGATACTCGCCGCGCAGCTGGAGAACCGTCGCGCCGTCGCCGCCGTGTCCGGGCAGGTACCGGAAACGCTGCACAACATCCGCACGATCCGCGCGCTTGGTCTGGAGGACTACATGGAACGCCGGTACGACCGGCGCATCGGCGAGAGCTACGCCGCCATGGAGCGGACGAATTTTTATGACGCCATCTATTCGCCGGTCGTGCTCCTTTTGAACGCCGCTGTGGTCGGCGTTGTCATGCTACTCTCCGCCTCCGGCAAAGCGGAAATTCTGACGCTGTTCGGCATGTCGGTCGGCACCTCCGTCACCGTTATCAGCTACATCTCCCGCATTTTTGCGCCGATCGAAAGTCTCGGCATGGAGATCCAGACCATCCAGTCCGCGATGGCGGGCGTGAAGCGCATCGACGCCTTTCTCGCCCAGCCGGAGCGGGAGCAGCCTCCCGCACGGGCCACGGCGGCCCGGGGTGACGTGGTGCTGGACCATGTCACCTTCGGCTACGGCGAAAAGCACGTCCTTGAGGACTTTTCCATGACCGTGAAGCAGGGCGAGCAGGTCACGCTGGTGGGCCGCACCGGTGCGGGCAAGAGCACCGTGTTCAAGCTCCTGCTGGGCCTGTATCAGCCGGAGGCCGGTACGGTGACCATCGGCGGCGTGAAGGTGGGGGACATCACCGACCGGGAGCGCCGCACCTGCATCGGCTGTGTGGAACAGCATTTCTCCCGCGTGCCGGGCACCGTGCTGGAACAGATCACGCTGGGAGACCCGCAGATCACCGGGGAAATGGCAAGGGATGCCGCCGCACTGGCCGGGATCGATGCTGCCATCCAGGCTTTGCCGGAGGGTTATGACACAGTCTGTACCGAGGGCCTCTTCTCGCAGGGCGAGTGGCAGCTGCTGTCCATTGCCCGTGCGGCCGCCGCAGACCCCGCCGTGCTGCTGCTGGATGAGATCACCGCCAATCTGGATGCCGAAACGGAGGCCCGTGTGCTGGAAGCTCTGCGCCGCGCGTCCGCGGGCCGCACGGTGCTCTCCGTCTCCCACCGCGTCTATGAAAATCTTGGCGGCAGAACGATTGAAATCAGGAGCCGGGAATAACATATGAAAAAACGCCCCCTGTGCGCCGCAGCAGGCACACAGGGGGCGTTGTGGTATGCTCAATTCTTTTCGATGTAGACGCTGGTGGAGGGGAAGGCGAAGTCCACGCCGTCTGCCTGCATCACGTCCATGATGTTCAAGTTCAGATCATTCTGCTGCTGCAGGAAGGTGGCATAGACGTTGGTGGTCAGGTAGGCCGAGATGAGGATGTTGATGCTGGAATCGCCAAAGCTGGTCAGCCGGACGATGTTGGTGCCCTTGTTGGTGTAAGGGCTGTTGTCCAGCATGGCCTGCAGGTCAGCCATCAGCTTTTCCAGCTGGGCACGGGTGGTGCCGTAGGTGACACCCAGCGTGAACTTATAGGGCCGCATGGTGCGCAGGGCCGCGTTCTGGACAGTGGAGGCGCAGATCTGGCTGTTGGTGATAATGACCACGCTGTGGTCCATGGAGCGGATGCGGGTGGAGCGGAAGTTGATATCGATGACCTCGCCCTCCACATTGCCCACGGTGATCCAGTCGCCGATGGAAAAGGGTTTGTCCAGCAGGATGACGATGCCGCTGAACAGGTTGCTGGCGCTTTCCTGCGCGGCCAGCGAGATGGTCAGGCCCACAAGACCAGCACCGGCTACGATGCTGCCGATGGGGAAGCCGACGATCTGCGCGCAGGTGGCAACACCCAGAATGATGACCAGCACCTTGTAGGTGGTGTCCAGCAGGGAGCGCAGGGTCTTGTTGCTCCGGATCTCCGGGCTGCAGGAGGCCAGCAGCAGGTCGGCTACCTCAGAAGCGTTGTACAGGCCCTGGCAGAACAGGAGGGTCGTTGCGATCTTATAGGCCGTGAACAGAAACTTTGTCAGGCCCGGAATAGCCCACGGCAGGCTGGTCAGGGCCAGATACAGGCCGCTGTAAAAGGCCATCCGCGCCAAAGGGCCCTGTAAGCTGCGCAGGAGGATGGGCGTGGCGGCAAAGTGCCAGCTGCGGGCCAGCAGAGCGGGAAAAATCTTCCGGCGCAGCAGCCAGCCGAGCAGAAGCCCCGCAAAAACGATGACAGCGGCGCAGACAGCCCGGGCAGCCAGCGCCCACCAGCCCTCCAGCAAAAAAGGCCCGATCTCGAACCCGAGGTCACGAACGGTAAAAATCATGGCAAAAAGCTCCTTGTATCAGAAATTGTAACATCCTGTCCCACAGTATACCATATCCGGCCCGTGCAGGGCAAATAAAAAAGGGGTTGACAAGGCGGAGCAGCCGCGTTATACTCTTGGCCAGAAAGTTCGTTTCAGGGCGGGGTGAGATTCCCCACTGGCGGTACAGCCCGCGACCACCCGCAAGGGTGCTGACCCGGTGAGACTCCGGGGCCAACGGTATAGTCCGGATGCAAGAAACGGCAGGCAATACGATTTGTCTACGCGCCCTGTTGCAGTGTTTGCTGCGGCAGGGCGCGTTTTTGATTGTCTTCCCGGTTCCGAACCACGCGAAAGGGGCTTTCCAATCTTTGATTTGGGGCCAGAACGCCCCGGGAGGATATTACCATGAAGAAAAACACGACCCGCAACCTGACCGTTGCCGCCATGCTCAGCGCGGTGGCCTTTATCCTGATGTTCATCGAGTTCCCGCTCCCGATGCTCATCCCGTCCTTCGTCAAGATGGACTTCTCCGACCTGCCCGCCCTGCTGGGTGCCTTCGCCCTCGGCCCGGTGTACGGCGTGGTCATCAGCTTCATGAAGAACCTGCTCCACATCGTCATCAAGGGCACCTCCACCGCCTGCGTGGGCGAGCTGTGCAACTTCATGCTGGGTGCGGTGTTCTCCGCACTGGCCGGTTACCTCTACAAGCACCACAAGAGCCGCAAGAACGCCATCATCGGTGCCGTGGCCGGTGCCGTGGCCATGGCCCTGTTCAGTGTGCCGTCCAACTACTTCATCACCTACCCGGCCTACGTCAAGTTCTACCACATGCCGCTGGAAGCCATCCTGGGCATGTATCAGGCGATCCTGCCCTCTGCAAACAGCCTGATCAAGTGCCTGGTCATCTTCAATATGCCCTTTACGCTGGTCAAGGGCCTGCTGGATGCCCTGATCTGCATGTTGATCTATAAGCCGCTCTCTCCCATCCTGCATGGCCGGAAGTGAGTGACAGAACAAAAAAAGAAAGGACGAGAGAGCGTCCTTTCTTTTTTGCTTTTATCGATTTGATTTAAGACAGCGCGCCCTTTTCCAGCCACTTGCCCCGGGCAAGGCGGATGAGGAACAGCAGGCCCCGGATGCTCAGTTCGCAGCACATAGCACCCCAAACGCCCATCAGGCCCAGCCGGGGAGCCAGCAGGAACGCCAGTGTCAGCCGGATGCACCACATGCTGAATATGTTCAGCACAAAACAGGAGGTGCTGTCGCCCGCACCCTGCATGGCACCGCTGGCCACGATGGAAGCGCCGAACATGGGCTCGGCCCAGGCTTCGATGCGCAAAACCTGAGCACCCAGAGCGATGACAGCCGCATCGGTGGTGAAAAGGCTCATCAGGGTGGGGGCAAAGATCCACAGGCCAACGCCGGAAAGGGCCATGACCCCCATGCCAAGGCCGGTGCACAGCCAGGCAAACCGCTTGGCCATATCCTTCCGGTTGGCACCCACGGCCTGGCCGATGAGGGTGACAGCTGCGCTCTGGATGCCGTAGCCCGCCATGTAGCACAGGCCCTCGGCGTTAACAGCCAGGCTGTTGGCGGCAATGGCCACGGTACCCAGGCCGGCCACGATGCGCACTAACACCACCTGCGCCAGAGAGATGACGGCACGTTCTCCCGCCAGAGGACCGCCGACCCACAGCAGGTTCCGCAGGCAGGAGCGGGTGATCTTCCAGGGGGCAGGCTTCCGGATGCAGAGGGGGCCTTCCCGCAGCAGCAGGATGGCCAAAGCCAGCAGGCCGCCCACCACAGTGGCCAGAGCGGTGCCCAGGGCTGCGCCGGGCACACCCAGCCCGGCACCCCAGACGGTGATGCCCCACAGCGTCCGGGTGGGGTTGATGAGGAAGAAGTTGAAGATGGCATCCAACACACAGACCAACACGCTGATGAGGCTGGCGGTCAGGGCGTTGCCTGCCGCCCGGAGGATGGAGGTGTACATGCCCATGGCCATGGTGAAGGGCAGCGCCGCTGACCAGATGGCAAAGTAGGCTGTGGCGTTTGCCCGCAGGGAGGGGTCAGCTCCCAGCCACCCCGGCAGAAAGGGGCTGATGCCCAGGCCGAAGAGAGCGGCACCCACGCCCAGGATCACATTGAATAGCATGGCCTGCCGCAGTACGCTGCGGGCATCATCCTGCCGGTCGGCCCCCAGATACTGGGCGATCTGGATGGAGAGGGCAGTGTACAGGCCCACCAGAACACCGTGGAGCAGCCAGGTGCTGGAGCTGACGATGCCGATGGAAGCAGTAGCTTCTGCACCGATGTGGCCCACCATGGCAGCATCGATGTATCCCATGGCAGTGACCACCAGCTGCTCCAGAATGGAGGGGATGCTCAGCGCCAGAGCCACCTGGGCCGTCTGGCGGGAGGGGATGGTCTCACCCTGCCGCATCCGGGCCGAAAGCTGTTCAAGTGAAAGTTTCATGTCTTCTCCTTTTTCTCCGATTTTCCTGTGAGACAAAAAAATACCCTCGAAAGGGCGTTTGTCCTCCCATTATAGACAGGGGGGCGAAAAATGTCAACCCATCAGCCCATGGAGTAGCCATTGCCCCAGAGATTGATTTTTTGGCCCGGGCGTGATACACTTCATTTGTATCCAGCCGTGAAAGAACAGGAACGGCCTCTGCCGCTCCGGGAAAGAGGAAAAAAACTATGCTTCAACTGCTTTCTGGCAACCCGCGCACCGTGGATGCGCTGGGCTTTCTGCTTGCATTTGCGCTGACCGCGCTGATGGACTCGGTGTTCCACGATAAGCTCCCCCACGACCATGGCCGCGCGTTTGCCGTGAACGGCGAACTCTCCAAGGGCAAGGCCCGGGGTTCCGGCCTTATCTTCGTGCTCTGCATTGCACTGGTCACGCTGGCCGTGGTGCCCTTTAAAGCAGAGTATGTCATCTACACCGTCCTGCTCATTGCGTCCATGCTCTCCGGCTATTTTGACGATGCCGCCGAGACCGCCTGGAACGAGTACAAAAAGGGCCTGATCGATCTGGTCATCGCCGTTGTGGCGGGCGTGACCTACCTGAACTTCAACGGCACGGAGGTCAACTTCCTGAGCTGGAGCTTCAGCCTGCCCTATGCCGTCTACCTCATCCTGATCATCGTCCTCATCTGGGCCAGCATCAACGTGGTCAACTGCACCGACGGCGTGGATGGCCTGTCCGCCAGCCTTGCGGTGGTGAGCATCGGCACCTTCCTGCTGGCCTACTGGGAGGAACTGGGGGATTACGCCACCGCAGGCATCGTGTTCATTGGTGCCCTGCTGGCTTACCTGTGGCAGAACGCCAAGCCTTCCACCCTGCTGATGGGTGACGCGGGCAGCCGCGCCATGGGCTTCTTCCTGGCCGTCCTGGCCCTCAAGAGCAGCCATCCCTTCGCCTTCCTGCTGGCCGCGCTGGTGTTCATCGTGGACGGCAGCTTGGGCATCCTGAAGATCAGCTTCAAGCGGTTTTTGCACATCTCCATCCTCAAGAACACCCTGACCCCGCTGCACGACCATGTGCGCAAGCGTCTGGGCTGGAGCGATGAGCAGGTCGTGGCCCGCTGGCTCATCCTGCAGGCTGTGGCATCCGCCTGGCTGCTGCTGTTGGTGCGGTAAAACACAAAAGGAAATGCAGCGCCCGCACAGGAAAGCTCCTGCGCGGGCGTTTTGCTGTTCTGGTCCGGGAGGAAAGTTCCAGCTTCCGGGCCAGCGTTTCCAGACAGGCTGGGTCACGAATTTCCTGCATGAGTTCACCTCATTTCTTTTATTTCATTGTGCCATGTGTCACAAACAAATGCAAGCAAAACCTTTATAATAGGGACGAAAGTGGAGGAAAAACCAATGGATTCTATTTTTGATCTCGATCATCTGTACCGCACCTATTTCAAGATGGCGCTGCCCTCGGTGTTCGGCCTGATGGTGAGCGTGGTGTATAACCTTGCCGATACCTTTTTCATTGCGCAGTCCAACGATACGGCGCTGATTGCGGGTGTTTCGCTCTGTGCGCCAGTGTTCACGGCCCTCATGGCCTTTGGCAACATCTACGGCCAGGGCGGCAGCTCACTCATTTCCCGCCTGCTGGGACAGGACGACCGTGAGGGAACCGGCCGGGTCAGCTCGTTCTGCTTCTATGTGGCCCTGACCACGGGCGTGGTGTTGGCAGCCCTGATGATGCTGTTCCGCGTCCCGCTGCTGGGCATTCTGGGTGCGACTGCTGAGACGATGCCGCACGCACAGGCCTATTACACCGTGCTGGCCATTGGTGCCCCTGCCACGGTGCTGAACTTTATCCATTCCAACCTCGTCCGCTGCGAGGGCATGGCCACCCAGTCCATGATCGGCAGCATCGGCGGCACGGTTATCAATATCATCCTCGATCCCATCCTCATCACCACAGTGGGCTGGGGCGCAGGGGGTGCGGCCATTGCCACCATTGTGGGCTACCTGTGCAGCGACCTGTACTTCCTGTGGCTGCTCCACAAAAAGAGCCGCTGCCTGTCTGTCAAGCTATCCCAGTGCCACGTCACGGGCAGGGAGCTGCAGCAGATTTTGGGCGTGGGTGTTACTGCCGCGCTGAGCAACCTGATGCAGAGCCTGACTGTCATTGTGATGAACCAGTTCCTCTTGCCCTACGGCAACGATAAAATTGCCGCCATGGGCATTGCCAGCAAGGTGAGCATGATCGCCCAGCTGGTGCTGGTTGGCTTCTCGTTCGGCGGCATCCCACTGTTCGGTTACCTGTACGGCGCAAAAAAGCGGGACGTGATGCGCAAGCTCATCCGCTTCTGTCTGACCTTCCTCGTCTCCATTGCCGTGGTGCTGTCCTTCATCCTCTGCCTGAATTCCGGGGCGCTGATGCGGCTCTTCGTGCAGGATGCCGGGATGATCGCCACTGGTGCGCAGATGCTCCGCTGGCAGGTCTGCACCGCAGCCTTTGGCGGCGTGGCGCTCCTGCTCACGGTGCTGTTCCAGGCAACTGGTAAAATCGTACCGTCCTTCCTGCTCTCCATCAGCCGTCAGGGCGTGGTGTTTCTGTTGGCACTGGTGGTCTGCGTACATCTGTTCCAGTATCAGGGCGTGCTGATGGCTCAGGCTGTGGCCGACATCCTGAGCGCTGCGCTGGCCCTTGGCCTGCTGGCGGCCAACCACGATATCATTGCAAAACAGTAAACACAAAAACGCCCGGAGGGCCGCTGAAAGCTGCGGTTCTCCGGGCTTTTTTAGTATTCGATGCCTTTGCGCGCCTTGATGCCCTTCTGGTAGGGGTGGCGGCGGCATTTCATTTCGGTGGAGTAATCGGCGGCATCCAGCATCCACTGCGGGGCTTTGTGGGCGGTCAGCACGCATTCCTGCGCGGCGGGGCGCTCCAGAACGGCCCGCCGGAGCAGGTCTTTGTCCACCATGTCCAGCTCCCAGGCTGAACCGGCTTCATCTAAAATGAGCAGGTCGGCAGGCTCGGCCAGTGCGGCGGTCAGGTTTTCGTTCTGCACGGCCCGGGCAGCGGCCTTTTCCGCTTCGTTCATCTGGAACACGAACTTCTGCCCGCCCTTGCCCCGGAAAATTTTTGCCCCCAGCTGGGCCAGCAGAGGGATCTCGCCGCTCTGCCCGCCCTTGAGGAACTGCACGATGACTACCCGTTTGCCGCTGCCCAGTGCGCGGAGGGCAAGGCCCATGGCGGCGGTGGTCTTCCCCTTGCCGTCGCCCCAGTAAAGATGCAGCAGGCCCTGTTCCATCATCCGTTCTCCTTGGTGTACTGCACGGTCTCCACCAGGTGCAGGATGTGCTGCTCCGGCCAGTCCCGGGCATCCAACACATAGCCGCCCGCGTTGGGGCCGCACCAGTCGTGAAAGCTGCGGCGGGGCACGCCAAACCGCTCCAGTGCGGCCATCTGGGTGCCGCCGTGGGCCACGATGACCAACCGCTCCTGCCCTTCGGCAAGGGCCTTGTCAATGAGGTCAGCCAGCGTTTTGCACACCCTGTTGCAGAAATCGCTCCTGCGCTCCCCATCCGGGTGGGCGGCGTGCTCGTTTTCCTGCACCCATGCCAGATATTCCGGGTCCTGCTCCACCTGTACGAAGGTCTGGCCCTCGAACCGGCCGAAGTTCATCTCCTTCAGCCCGTCCACCGGAATGAGCTTTGCCCCGGGAAAGAACACCCGCGCCGTCTGGGCGGTGCGCTGCAGCGGGGTGACATAGACCACCTCCGGTGAAAAATCTGCCCGCCGCAGCTGGGCGATGCCCGCGGCGGAAAGGGGGATGTCTCGCTGGCCCTGATATCGTTTTTGCGCGTTGTACTCCGTTTGGCCGTGACGCAGCAGATAAATGAGCATAATCGTTCTCCTTTTTGGTTTGTTCTGCATCATTATAGCCTATTTTGCGGTTATTTTCCAGCCATGCTCTTGCAATTCTTCCGCATTTCAGATATACTGAGTGGGTATGAAATTTCAGGGGAGAGAAGTGTCAATGGAGATCCGGGACCGGAAAGCAGCGCAGCGCCGGGCGGGCATCATGGCCCGCAGGGGTCTGCCGCAGGCAGAAAGAGCGGCGGCCAATGCAGCCATCTGTGCCCGCCTTCTGGCCATGCCCTGCTTCCAAAAGGCAGAGAATCTGCTGCTCTACGCCGCTTTTGGCGGGGAGGTGGATCTTGCTGTGCTGGCAGAGCAGGCGGCCCGGCTGGGCAAAACGGTGGCCTATCCGGTCTGTGGGGAAAACTTTACCCTGACCGCCGCCGTGCCGGGGCCGGATGGCTGGGAGGTGGGGGCTTACGGCATCCGTACGCCGGTTCTGGAGCGGGCGGCGCTCATCCGGCCGGAGGCGCTTGATCTGGTGCTGGTGCCCTGCACTGCCTTTGATGCGGCCTGCCGCAGGGTAGGCATGGGCAAAGGCTACTATGACCGCTACCTGCCCGGATGCCGGAACGCCGTGGCGCTGGGCGTGGCCTTTGAGGCCCAGCGGGTGCCGGAAGCGGCTGCAGATGAACAGGACCGGCAGCTGGATGGATTTGTAACAGAGAGGAAAGTATATCGTGGAACTGATGAATTTGAGCTGTGAAGGTTTTCTGGAGGAGCTGGCCAGCAAGGCAGCGGCTCCGGGCGGCGGCGGCGCTTCGGCGCTGGTGGGCGCGGCCGGTGTGGCGCTGGGCAGCATGGTGGGCAGCCTGACCGTGGGCAAAAAGAAATATGCTGCCGTGGAAGCGGACATCATTGCCCTGAATGTCCGGGCCGAGGCCCTGCGCAAGCGGCTGGAAGCGCTGGTGCAGGCCGACGCGGAGGCCTTTCTGCCTGTTGCGGCGGCCTACAAGCTGCCGAAAGAGACCCCGGAACAGCAGGCTCACAAGGCCGCGGTGCTGGAAAAGGCATTGGACAGAGCCTGCGCCGTGCCGCTGGAGGTGATGACTGCCTGCGGTGAGGGCATCGCACTGGCCGCAGAGTACGCCGAAAAGGGCAGCGTGCTGGCCCGTTCCGATGCCGGATGCGCGGCGCTGTTCTGCAAGGCAGCCATGCAGGCGGCGGGGCTGAACGTGAAGGTCAACACCCGCCTGATGGCAGACAAGGCCCATGCGGATGCGCTGGAGGCCAGAGCGGAACAGCTGCTGGCCGAGTTTGTGCCGCAGGCTGACAGGGTCTATCAGACTGTATCAAATGAGTGAGGGGAGAAGAAAATGGCTCAGATCTTGAAGGGTGCGCCCGTGGTGGCCACCATGAACGAAGCAAACGCCGCGCGCTGTGCCGCGCTGAAGGAAAAGGGCATCGTGCCCACACTGGCTGTGGTGCGGGTCGGCGCGCGGGAGGATGACATTTCTTATGAAAAGGGGATCGTCACCCGGTGCGGTAAGGTTGGCGTGGAGGTGCGGCAGTTCCATCTGGCGGAAGATGTTACGCAGGAGGAACTGTTGGACGTGATCCAGCAGATCAATGGGGATGCATCGGTTCACGGGTGCCTGATCTTCCGGCCCCTGCCAAAGCGGTTCGATGACCGCAGGGTCCAGGAGGCGCTTGCCCCGGAAAAGGACGTGGACGGCATCACGGACGGTTCGATGGCTGGTGTGTTTACCAACATGCCCATCGGCTATCCGCCCTGCACGGCGCAGGCCTGCCTTGAGATCCTGAAATACTACAACGTGCCGCTGTCCGGCAAACGGGCCGTGGTCGTGGGCCGCAGCCTGGTGGTGGGCAAGCCCGCCGCCATGATGCTGGATCGGGAGAACGCCACCGTGACCCTCTGCAATTCCCGCACCCGGGACCTGCCCGCCCTCTGCCGGGAGGCCGATGTGCTGGTGGTCGCCATGGGCAGGCGGGGAGCCATCGGGGCCGATTGCCTTCGGGAAGGTCAGGTCGTGGTGGATGTGGGCATCCACGTCAACGAAGAGGGCAAGCTCTGCGGCGATGTGCGCTTTGATGAGGCAGAACCCATCGTGGAGGCTGTCACCCCGGTGCCCGGCGGTGTGGGCACAGTGACCACCTCTGTGCTGGTGGGCCATGTGGTGGATGCCGCATCCGCACAGTAAAACAGAGAACAACAGGCGGTGCCGGAAATCTCCGGCACCGCCTGTTGTTTTCATACGGTTGCAAGCACGGCAAGGATGCTCTGCCAGCGGGGATTCTGCACCTGCTGCGCGGCACGGCGGGGCGCGGAAGGCGAAACCGTGCGGGCAGGACGCTGGACGCAGTCAGCCGGTTGTGCAAAGGGGGAGGCGAGTTCGGCCTGCCAGCGGGCGGCCAATGCCATGGCCTCAGGGCTGGATTGCAGGGTGCGGCGCTCCGTTCCGGCCAGAAAATCGCCCAGCCAGCAGAGAATGGCCGCAATGGGCAGGCAGTCGGCGGCACGGGTGGACCAGTAGTTCCACTCGCCGCCCCGGCCCACAAAGCTCTCCACGGTGATCATGGCACCTTCCCGGGCAGACTGAGGCAGGCAGGAGCGGGAGGTGCCTGCCGCGCGGCGCAGCTCCCGCAGAATGATCTCAGTACGGCCCGCGTCCAGGGTGTCATCCCGGATGCAGGCGGAAAAGTCCGCACTGTCCAGCAGGTTCTCGGCCCGGGTGGGGAATTGCCCTGTCATCTCGCCGGATGCGTTGTGGCAGAGCTGCCAGCCCTTGCGGAACAGCTGGAAGTTCAGGTTGCGGCGGCCCATGGTGGAGTAAAACACCCGGGCGCGGCCATTGGGAGACTGCCGCAGCTCCAGATAGGCATCAGCGCCGCCCAGGTCCTGTACCTTGACGGTCAGGAGCAGGGAAGAATTGTTTTTCTGTGCGGACATGGCACGGTGCATCTCTTCAAAATAGCGGCTGGCATCCATAGCGGGTCTCCTCTCTGGTTTTGGATGATGTGTCGGAAACCATCCATCGGTTGTTCTCTGCCTGCATTATAACATATACGACAACAAAATACAACTATAAGTTTGACAAAAACCGAAATATTTTGGAAAATCGGGGATGCGAACAAACGGATTGGTTGTAAATGAAAAAGGCTTCTCCCGTCGGAGAAGCCTTTTGTGGTGGCAGGATTCAATCGCCCAGTTCCCGGATCTCATTTTGGATGAGCCGCCCAGCGGCGCGCGCCAGCTGATCCATGCCCCGGATGCGGGCGAGATTTTTGCCGTAGATGCGTTCTGCATCGTGGCTGGAGCTGTCCTCGCCCATGAACACGGCAGAGACACGCAGACCCTTGCGCCGCAGGGTGCGCACCTCGGCAGCGGCATCATCCACACCGTAGGGGCCGCCGTAATCACAACCCAACGGTTGTTCCGGGCTGGGCGGTACGCGGCGGCTGTCGTTGGGGGAAGCATCCGTCAGCAGGATGAGCAGATGCCGGGGTGCGGGGCCGGGGTCAAAGCTGACCAGATCGCCTGCCGCCCGCAGGGCAAGGCCGTCGCGGTTCCAGCCCGATGCAAAATACTGGTCGATCCCCTGCAGGCTTTTGTCCGCAAAGCCCTTGAGCACCCGCAGAACCGTATAGCCCCGCAGGCTGCAGAAGCTGCTGACCCGCACCGGGATGCCGCAGGCGGCAAGGCTCTGGGCCAGGATCGTGCCCTGCGCCGCAATGACCTCCTGACAGTGGAGCCGGGAAGCCGACGCGTCCAGCAGCAGGTCCACGGTGAAGGAGGGCTGATTCTCCTCTTCGGCACAGCGGAACACCCGGCTGTCGTTCAGAAGGGGAGCGCGCCAGACCCGCTCCGGGTCCAGAGCGCCGCTGCGGGCGATCCGGGCATTGGGCTGCTGGTGGACCAGAATGCAGTTGCGGATCTGCTCGGTGAGCCGGAGCACCACGCTGCGGTGAAGCGCCCGGTTTTTGGCGTAGTAGGCGCGGTTGCGGTCGGCCTGCAGCTGAGCCTGCTCGGCCAGGTGCTTTGCCTCCGGTGTGGGGGCCTGTTCCGGGCTGGGCACGCCGGAGGCAAACCAGAGGCGGCACCCG
>OHRA01000669.1_pt1 | contig 12849 bp, 10 predicted proteins | sample 1578241 | NCBI WGS metagenome assembly OHRA01 (sample SAMEA3879597, study PRJEB24766) | human gut metagenome | biome: human-associated habitat; feature: feces | place: USA | collected 1985/1987 | reverse complement strand
GATGTCGAGGAAACTTGCATTGACGATCCGGTCAGACTTCGGTATAAGTGTGGCAGGATTTGTGCAGAATGCCACGATGCCTGTGTCGGTTCTTGGTCCGTATCCCCCGACAGTGGACAGGCAGGCGGGGCGCTATATCAGGATTGTCCGAGTTAGTCTCCGGAAAGATAAGGCATTGTCGGCCAACAAGAAAAAACTCGCGGAGGTCGTGCGCCGGTTTGATTCGGAAAATGCCGCGAACGGACGTATTGCGCTGGACGTGGATCCGGCATGACAGGCAAAAAGAAAAGTTATCAACAACTTTACGTTGGTATGAATTATTTTGCTAATTTTGTAAATTGTGTAAGCATTAAAAAATAAGTCGTTAATTATTTTTTAAGTATTACTATACCATAGTTTGATAATATAAACAGCATCTGAATGGGTAAAATCATTGCGATAGCGAATCAGAAGGGCGGTGTAGGGAAGACTACGACTGCCATCAACCTTGCTGCTTCTCTTGCCGTTCTTGAAAAGAAAGTTTTGGTAATCGATGCGGATCCGCAGGCGAATACGACATCGGGACTGAATTTCTCTCCTGAAGATGACAGGAAGCGTACTTTGTATGAGGTGCTTATCGGCGAGATAGGAATACGTGATGCACTCATCCAGACAGAAATAGCTAATCTTCAGATGGTTCCGTCCCACATCAACCTCGTGGGAGCGGAAATCGAGATGCTTGAGGTGGATGACCGCGAGTCGATTATGAAGAAAGCCATCGACACCGTGCGTGACGATTATGACTACATAATCATCGACTGCTCACCGTCGCTCGGTCTCATAACGGTCAATTCCCTTACGGCTGCTGATTCCGTGATGATTCCTGTGCAGCCAGAGTTTTTCGCTTTGGAGGGTCTCGGAAAACTGCTCCAGACGATTCGTCTCGTGCAGAACGGCGTGAATCCGGCATTGGCCATAGAAGGTTTCGTGGTGACGATGTTCGATGGCCGCACGAAGGTGCATACCCAGGTGCTGAACCAGTTGAAGGAACATTTCAAGGATATGGTGTTCAATACGATAATCCAGAGGAATATCCGTTTGAGCGAGGCTCCGTCCCATGGCAAGCCGATTATCCTTTACGATGTCATGAGCAACGGTACCTCCAATTACCTCAATCTCGCCAAAGAGGTCCTGGAGAAAAATGGAAAGTAATTGAATAGCATTATGAGCAAACCGCAGAGAGGATTAGGAAAAGGGCTCAGCGCTCTTTTGGGAGAAACCGGCAATCTGGACCAGCTTCGCAGTCCGGTAGGATATGTGAACAAGGATGTTGTGGGGACGAAAGACCCGCAAGACACGGCTGATGTCCTCAGGATTCCGGTCGATATGATTGAGCCGAATCCTTTTCAGCCGCGAATGTCATTCGATCAGGATGCGTTGCAGGAACTTGCCGTATCCATCAAGACGTTCGGATTGATCCAGCCGATCACCGTCAGGAAAAAATCGGCGGACAGATATCAGATTATCAGCGGTGAACGCCGTTTCAAGGCTTGCCGCATCGCCGGAATGGACATGGTTCCGGCATATATCCGTGATGCCAATGACCAGGGAATGCTGGAAATGGCCATCGTGGAAAACATCCAGAGAGAGAATTTGGACCCGATCGAGGTCGCAATGAGCTATCAGCGGTTGATAGAGGAATGCAACCTTACGCAGGAACAGATGGCTGACCGCGTGGGAAAGAAGAGGGCATCCGTGACCAATTATCTCAGGTTGCTGCGCCTTCCTGCCAAGATACAGCACGACCTTAAAGTGGGATTGCTCAGTGTCGGACATGCGAAAGTCCTACTCGGCGTTGAGGATCAGGCTCTTCAGGAGCAGCTTTGTGACGTGGTGATCAAGAACGGTCTCTCTGTCCGCCAGCTGGAAGACAAGATTCACGAACTTCTGAAGGAAGACAAACCGGAGCAGAAACGCAAGGAAGCGGCACTTCCGGATGAGTATTGCCGTGTGTTGGAGCATATCGGAAAATTCTTCGACAAGAGCATCAGCCTCAAGAGGTCTGAATCGGGCAAGGGTACAATGACCATCCATTTCGATTCCGACGAGGAAATCCATCGTTTCCTGAAGGCTCTGGATGACTCAAATATCTGATTCTGCGGATGGCTAGACGTTACTTTCAGATATTGACAGCTTTGTCTGTGTGCCTTTTCATGTTCTCCCTCAATGCCAGGGGGCAGTTCCGTGACGAGGCATTCACCCAGAACTATAATGAGCCGGGAGATACGACAGCCAGGGACTCGACGGATGCTGCATTTACCTTCAAGGAATATTTCGGAGGAATCAAGCATAAGCGGGAGAGCCGTATAGGTGTGATGTTTGCCGGATCCACTGTATTCATCGGTGGACAGCAGATGTACAACAAGCAGTATTGGAAATTGCCTATCATTTATGGCGGCATGGCGGCGACTGCCGGTGCCGGCATCTATTTCAGGCACAAGTACAATGTCGAAGGCGGTGCCAACTATAAGAATATCAGTACAATGTGCTTTGTCGGCACGGGTCTGATATATTGGGGCGCGCTGCTGGACGGTGTGTGCAATTATGATAGAGGCAAATTTCCGAATCCGGGCAAAGCGACATTGTATTCGGCGTTGCTTCCGGGACTCGGACGGGCATATAACGGTGAGTATTGGAAGATACCGATTTACTACACCGGCCTCATGGGCTCGGCGCACTTCTTGGTGACGAATAATACGAATTACCGTAGATATAAACGTATTCATAATCAGGCGACTGCTGAGAATTCCACCTATGACGGACCTGTTTCCGCATCGACGGCGAAATATTACCGCGATGTGTTCAGGCGTTACAGGGACTATTCTGTGGTGGCGCTGTTCGGATTCTATCTGTTGCAGATAATTGATGCCAATGTCTTTTCATACATGCAAGATTTCGAATTGAGCGATGATTTGACAATGAGCGTGTCTCCGACGGTCATAGCTCCGGACAATGCCTATGCAAGCAATTCCGGTTTGCATCATTCGCGTCCGGCAATGTCTTCATTCGGGGCAGAGGGTGTGGGATTGCGTGTAGGTTTCCGCTTCTGAATGCGTCAAATTGAACTCAAGTTTCGCAAGTGCGAAACACCGCTTATAGAGCCCACTAGGGCGATGGTAAGTCCCTTCCCCGAGGGGAGGGATTTTGGGTGAGGGTAACGTGCACATATAAAAGTGCGTTGGGCAAACAGCCTTCGGACGAGTGACAACCCCTCAAATTCGCACTACTGCTCAGCAAGTTTGACAACTTGCGAAACTTGAGTAATTGAATATCAGAAAGATGAAATTATATAGAATCATGGCGGCCGCAGCTGTTTCTGCGGCATTATTTATGGGGCCTGCCTCGGTCAATGCAGATGCCCAGTTGTTCCGTAAGGGAGAAAAGAACAAACAAACCAAGAAGGAACTCGTCCGCGAAAACAAGCAGATGAGGTCAATGCTGGATTCGCTTATGCGTGAGCTTGAAGCCCTTCGCGACACCGCGTACGAAGTGGACGACTATGTGGAGGCGGAGAAAAGCATTTCGCTTCTGGACGGCGTTGCTCCTGAGACTTATTCGCAGGAAGTGACTGACAGTCTGTTGAATATCTGGTATCTGCATCGTCAGGCGCGGAACAGTGTCGAGGGGGATTACAATATGGATTCGGTAAGTTTCACTTCGAATGTTCCGGACAAGGTGTTCCTCGAACGTCTCGCGAAGATGAATTCATTCATTACCCTTCCATATAATGAGACGGTGCGTAACTACATGATCCTTTACGCGGAGAAGATGCCGACCAAGATGGGAAAGATGCTAGCATTGTCGAATTACTATTTCCCGATTTTCGAGCAGACATTGGACAAGTACGACATGCCCGATGAATTGAAATACATGGCGGTAATCGAGTCAGCGCTTAATCCGGTGGCGGTTTCCCGTGCCGGCGCGAAGGGCATGTGGCAGTTCATGTACACGACTGCGAAAAACTATGGCCTGGAGATCAATTCTTTCGTGGATGAGCGCTTGGATCCGTTCAAGGCGGCAGATGCAGCCGCGCGTTACATGAATGACGCCTACCGTATTTTCGGTGACTGGAACCTGGCGATTTCGTCTTACAACTGCGGTGCGGGCAATGTGAACAAGGCTATCCGCCGTTGTGGTGGCAGCAAGGATTTCTGGTCTGTCTATGAATTCCTTCCGCGCGAGACCAGGGGCTATGTTCCTGCTTTCGTCGGGGCAATGTATGCCTTTACCTATTATAAGGAGCATGGCATTGTTCCGGAGCAGATTCAGATGCCTGCCCATCTGGATACTTTCCAGATTCACCGGATGCTTCATTTCCAGCAGATCCAGGATCTCACCGGCATTTCCGTCGAAGAATTGCGCAACCTGAATCCTCAGTATACCCACGATATTATTCCGGGCAATGAGCGTGAATATATTCTCAGGCTTCCGTTCAAGTATTCCGGCAAGTTCATCGAGGTGGAGGATTCTGTCTATGCTCATCGTGCCAAGGAGTTGTTCAATCCTGCCACGCTTCAGCATATAGCGTCGTCAGGTGACGGCAACCGCATTACATATAGGGTGAAGAGTGGTGATTATCTGGGTCGCATCGCATCCCGCTACCATGTTTCCGTAGCGCAACTGAAGAAGTGGAATCATCTGCGCAGCAATAACTTGCGTATCGGTCAGGTGCTGGTAATATATGGCAGGGGAGGCGGTCCTTCCAAATCATCTTCCACATCGGCGGCCAATGCTTCAGCACAGTCGTCTGCTGCGAAGTCTTCCGCATCGTCATCTGCCGACAAATCTTCATCCGCACAGGCTCCGGCGACCGCCAAAGCCGGGAATTCCGGATACGAAACCTACGTGGTCAAGAAGGGTGATACGCTCTACAGTATCGCCAAACTATACCCCGGTGTCAGCGCAAATGACATCATGTCCTTCAATGGAATTTCATCCAGCATCAAACCTGGCATGAAAATTAAAATTCCCAAGAAGTAGCAATCAGTTTGAAAATCAATGATTTCGTGCTCTCAGTGAGCCGAGTGCTTGAAAAAATATTGAAAAAAGTGTTAAAAAAATTTGCACTCTAAAGAAAAATACTTACCTTTGTAATCCCAAACGAAAGGAATGGTGCCATAGCTCAGTTGGTAGAGCAAAGGACTGAAAATCCTTGTGTCCCTAGTTCGATTCTCGGTGGCACCACACGAAACCCTCGTAGATGCATTCTACGGGGGTTTGTTGTGTCTATGCCATGTGGTAGTATTCGTACCATTGGACCTGTTTCGCCATGAATCTTTTCCAAGATTGTCTGCCTGCTCTCCAACACCGCCGGGCTTTTCTTGCCACGTGGTTGCATTTTGTGTGGTGCGTAAATCCTTGTTATGTAATAAATTAACCTTCTTTAGAGTTGCTGTTATGCGAACTCTTAAAATAGATATCTATCTCATGATCAATTATTTGTGCTCCACACAACGTTTTCATTTCCTGATTTTGGTTGACTCCGATTGGAGTCTTTCCCTGAAATGAGTTGACTCTGGTTTGTTCATTATTTGGATCCATTTTCCGTGGTTCATTTTGTATCGCGAAAACGTTTTTAGGCGGTACCTAGTGTGCTTGCGGATGCGTTTTGTTCCGCGAAAACGTTTTAATCTGTACCAAATGTATTTGCCGAGGCGTTTTGTTCTGAGAAAACGTTTTAGATGGTACGAAAAATAGTTTTGCGAGAAAATGGTGGGGAATTCAACCCCTTATAAAGATTTCTTCACCCGAGATGTCCCCTTTTGCCGAAGATTTTGTGATAACCGATATGTACATATATATTTGCAGTCTTAAACAACAATACCGGGAAATATGTGTAAAAATGCAACAAAGCTTGTGTGAGTTGCATCTATGTATGGATGGATGAGGGGGCGAGTGTGGATTGGTTATAATGAAAAGGATTGCTTGCCAAGGAATCCTCAAACAAATATTCTTTAGTGCGAAAATTGACTTCGATTATATTCCGGCGCCTTCGCACCTGATAAAATTCGGCGGCGAATTCGTGAATCACCTTTACCGCCCGGAAGTGGAACGCTCCCGCAGTCTCAACAACCTTGACGGCAAGGAAAAAAAAGCGACAAGGTGAACGACGCCAGCCCGAACCTTTATGGCAATGAACTGTCGGCCTACATTGAAGATGACATGACCTTCGGGGAGCATTTCTCATTCAATCCGGGATTGCACCTGAGCCTGTTCCTGGTCAACGGCCGTACATATTTCTGTCAGGAACCACGTGCTGCGGTCAAGGTCTCGTTCGGAAAGGGCTGGGCTGTCAAGACGGCTTATTCCAAGATGTCGCAATGCGTGCATCAGCTGACATCGGGCAACCTCAGCCTTCCTACTGACCTTTGGGTGCCTATTGCCAAGAACATCAGGCCGGTAACATAGGACATCGTCTCGCTCGGCACATATTACAGCGGCCTGAAAGGATGGGAATTCTCGGTGGAGGGCTACTGGAAGCAGATGAACAATGTCCTTGAGTATAAAGACGGCAAGATGTCATTCTCCTCGGCTGCCGACTGGGAAGAGAACGTGGAGATGGGGCAGGGCCAGTCCTATGGCGTGGAACTCTATGTCCAGAAGACACTCGGCCGCACCACCGGAACCGTATCATATACATTGTCCAAGACCGACCGCATCTTCCGCGACGGCACCATCAACAATGGAAAACGCTTCCCGTTCATTTATGACCGCAGGCACAACTTCTGCGTCAGCCTGAACCAGAAACTCGGTAAAAGAGTGGACCTGAGCGCAATATGGTCCATTGCCTCCGGAAACTGGGAAGTCAAAGAATGGCAGAACTAACTCCTCCTGAACCGCTTGAAGCCGGAGAAAAGACGCTGCGGCAGCTCCATTGCGAAGACGATACCGAGAACTATGGCGATCGCTGCCTTGAGGGCATTGAAACCGGTCGTGGAGGAGAGGCTGAACTGGCTTGACACCATGTAATAGGTGAACCAGAAGACGCCGGCTCCCGGCACGAGCGGGAAGATGCCGCAAAGCAGGAATACCGTGCTCGGACACCTGTCCAGGACTGCTGCGATTCGTGAGAAAATGCAGATCAGGGCTGTGGCAAGTATGATGGCGGCAAATGTGGATGCCAGATCTGTGCGCACCATTATGAGAAATGCCGCCCAGCCTAGCGCACCGATGAGACCCGCCGTCTCAGGATTGATGGTCATGCCGCCGAGGTCAATGATGCCGCCGGCAATCCATCCGTCGAGCATGAATGCAATACTGACGCCTATGGCAATGCAGAAGAAACCCAGCATCGCGTCGGTGAGCCTGGTCAGGCCTGCGATATAGTCGGAATTCATGAGGTCGCGGACACCGTTGACAAACGGAACTCCGGGAATCAGTGGCATGATTGCGCCGATGATGATGTTGCTGAGGCTGTCGCCGAAGCCGATACGGTAAAATGCGATACATAACAATGTGGCCAGCAATGCGTTGCAGATACCGCCGACAATCTTGGACATATATCGCTCGCTGAAAAACAGGCAGAAGACATAGAGCATCGCACCGATTGCGAAATCTGCCAGGCAGTCCATGAATCCGCCTCCGAAAACGGCACAGAATCCCGCTGCGCCGAACGCCGCACCTGCAATCTGCTCCCAAGCCGGCTTGGATTCCGCATCCCGTATCTCCTCAAGCTTTTTACGGGCCTGTTCCAATGTGTATCTGCCAGCTGCTATGTCGAAACTCAACCGGTTGATGGCTACTACCTTGGAAAGCTGTATGGCACGGATTGGAATGAACTCCACCTTGGCATACCGACCTTGAGTGCTGGTGGTGAAAATACCGTTGCTGAGCACGAAGAAATTACCGGATTCCACGCCGAAATGCGATGCGATCCTCGCCATTGTGTCTTCAACTCTGGAAATCTCCGCGCCGTTCTGCAGCAGAACATGACCGGCCTCAGAGGCCAGCTCCAGCACTTCGTCCGTGTTGTCAATTATCTCCATGCCTTTCAGTTTTTGTGGCAAATATAAGGATTCTTTACTAAAAACAGTATCTTTGTAAAAATCTGAGCGTCGGCCTCACTTGGAGGATGAATATTTTCGGTAAACGCTAATACTTTATTGACATGGTAAAGAAACTGATGCCTGTTCTCTTGCTGACGGCAGCATTGACCTTGAATTTGTCTGCGGAGCCTTTTGCGGAAGGACGTTTGACGGATGCGACATTGCGTCTGGATTATATCTTTTCGGGTGCGTATCACGACTGCGACATTGCGGTAGCTGGTATTCACAAACTGGACGGATGGGCCGGCAGGCGCTTGAATATGAAGGAGTTGGCGGTTCAGGGAGACGGGCAGTTGACCATGACCGACGCGGCGACCGGGGATACATTGTACCGGATGTCGTTCTGCACGCTGTTCCAGGAATGGCTCGGAACGGAGGAGGCGCACCGCACCAGAAAGTCGTTCGAAAATGTGTTTTTGGTCCCTATGCCTGCGGCTCCGGTCAATGTCAATGTCAGGCTGCTGGATAGCCGTAACCGGGTCGGCGCGGAATTCTCCCATCCTGTGGATCCCGCTGATATACTGATAGATCCGGTGGATGTGTCGTGGAAGCCTGAATGTCGCTTGCTGCATGGTGACGGAAATTCGCGTGACCGTATAGATGTCGTGATAATGGCTGAAGGCTATGACCGCAATGATACCGGAAAGTTCTACAGCGATGCGGAAACGGCAGTCCGGAATCTGATGTCGCATGAACCTTTCAAGTCGATGCAGGACAGGTTCAACATCATTGCGGCAGCTACCGTTTCGGAGGACAGCGGCGTGAGCGTCCCGCGCGCGGGAATCTGGCGCAATACTGCATTGTCGTCGCACTTCGATACCTTCTATTCCGACCGGTATCTGACGACCGGAAAGCAGTTCCGCATGCACGACCTTTTGGCCGGAATCCCTTATGAATCAATCATTATCCTCGCCAATGCCGATACTTATGGCGGGGGAGGAATCTATAATCTGTATACGTTGGCATCTACCGGACATCCTTCGTTCGGGCCAGTGGTAGTCCATGAATTCGGTCACAGCTTTGCCGGTCTGGCGGATGAATATGCCTACGACGGTACGGCACCTGCTGACCAGACCACCGATGTGGAGCCTTGGCAGCAGAACATTACGACCAAGGTGGATTTCGCGTCCAAATGGCAGGATTTATATGAGCAGGGAACTGCCGGACTCGTGGAAGGTGCTGCCTATCAGCCGAAAGGCTATTGGCGCGCATGCGAGGATTGCAGGATGAGGACCAATGCCGCACCGGAGTTTTGCCCTGTCTGCCGCCGCGCCGTGGAGAATATGATCAGATATTTGACGGAGGCTTTATAAATCCGTCTTTTCTGTCTATCTTTGCGGAACAAAACTAAAAATTATGAAAAATTTCACTAAATCTATCCTGCTGGCACTTTGTCTGCCGGCAATGCTCGTTTCGTGCGGAAACGGCGGCAATGCTCCTAAGAATCCGGGAGAAAAGGCTGACACCCTGAGACTTATGACTTACAATGTCGGCGTGTTCGGAAAGTATGTCGAGGACAGCGCACCGATGATCGCGTCAATGATCAAGGAACTGGGTGCCAACACATGCGCGCTCAATGAATTGGACAGCTGCAACACCCGTCACAATGTCTATCAGGCCAAGTACCTGGCAGAATGTCTTGGTGAAGGCTGGGATTACGCATTCGGCAAGGCTATTTCTTACAGGGGCGGAAGCTACGGCGAAGGTCTCGTGACCAGGGACACCGTAATCAACCGCTACAATATCACTCTTCCGCAGGGAGAAGGTGCCGAGCAGCGTGTGTGTGCGGTCATTGAAACACCTAAGTACGTGTTCGCATCGGTTCATCTGGACCATGTATCTTCCGTAGCGGCACTTGAACAGGCCCGCATCGTGACCACCACATTGCAGAAGGCTTATTACAAGAGCCACAAGCACGTGTTCCTTTGCGGAGACATGAACGTTACACCTGAATCCGAGGTTATGAAATATTATTTCAAACATTGGACAAACCTCTCAGGTACAGGCGTTTCCTTCCCGTCACGCGACTCCAAGATCTGCATCGACTACATCCTCCTCATGAAGAACAAGGCCAAGGTCAATGTCCTCGATGCCAAGGTCTGCCGCAAATTCGAGACCGGCGATCCGCAGATGGCATCCGACCATTTGCCAGTCTACGTGGAACTGGAACTGCTGTAATCCCGCCTTGTAAAACATCTTTACAGGATTGTAAAGTTTTTTTACATTGATGAAATAGAATTCATTGTCGCAATCATTGATTCACAGGCGTTTACGCTGATTGGCACATCTCGTGCATCACTTCGGCATAAACGAGGAATTATGAAATCAATGATTGCGATAATTTTTTTGTCGGCCATGCAGCTGAATGCCGGAGCGCAGATGATGACATTACGCGACTGCATGGAGTACGCCGTGTCGAATTCCACGCAGGTGAGGATTCAGCAGTCGAAAAATGATGATGCACGGCTGGACAGGCGCGATGCCATATTGGCTGCGTTCACGCCTTCCGCCGACGGCAATTCCTACGGCTACTACAGGTGGGAACGTTCCATCGACCCGGAGACCAATACCTATGTCACGACCACGTCGCTGAACCAAGGCTTCTCAGTCTCCGCCGGCATCACGCTGTTCAACGGCTTCTCGGCCATCAACAACCTGAAAATCGCACGCACATCCATGTCAATGGGCCTTTCCCAGGAGCGGCAGGAGCGCGACAAAGTCTGCCTAGCCACGATGGAGGCTTATTTCAATGTCATTTATTATACGAAGCTGACAGAGATTCTGGAGGACAAGGTGAACAATGCAAAGTCGGCGGTGCAATTGGCTGAACGTCAGGAACAGCTCGGTTCCAAAGGCTATGCGGACGTGGTCCAGATGAAGGCTGACCTTGCTGACCGCGAATATGAACTGATGACTGCGAAAAATAGCAGGGACAATGCCAGGATAACCCTGGAAGATGTCATGTATTGGCCTGTGGATGAGGAACTTGTAATAGATACGGACCTGACGGCGTTACAGCCTGCAAGCAAGCAGGACATTGCTGCGGATGACATCGTCAACACGGCCGCGAAGTCAATGCCGTCCGTCCTTATTGCCCGCAACCAGCGTGACAATGCCTTTTACAGCTTGAGGACAGCCAAGTGGCAATTCCTGCCTTCGCTCGGACTCTATGGCGGCTGGTCCACAAGCTATTACACATATCCGGGTCAATCCGGCTATACTCCGGTACCTTATGGCCGGCAGTTCAGGAATAACGGTGGAGAATATCTACAACTGTCATTGACCATTCCTATATACGACCGCCTTTCCAAGCATACCGCATTGGCGAAAAAGCGCAATGCCTATCATCGGGCGAGTCTCGAATATGACAAATCATTGCGCGACGTGGAATCGGAAGTCCGCCGTGCGGTGCAGGACAGGGATGGAGCAGAAGCGGCATTGCTGCAGGCGGAAAGGCGCGCGGAAGTTTATGACGAGGCGTTCAGGCTGAATGCGCGCAAGTTCGAACAAGGATTGATTTCTTCGATTGAATACAATACGGCTTCGTCCAACTATCTGAAAGCGCAGGCTGAAAAGCTCAATGCGGAGCTTCAATACCAGCTGAAAAGACGTGTAGTCGATTATTATAATGGTGTACCATATCTGGAGCAGTAAAAAATTAGCATTATGGATAAGATCATTGAAAAGAAAAAGGGAATTGCGGCAGCGTTCACTAAAAAAGCATTGAAATATTGGGCTGCGGCAGCATTGGCATTATTGCTTGTCGTCCTGATTTTCACGGGGAAGGGTTCGGCATTGAGAGTCGACGGCAGCGCGCTCATCACGGGCGAGGCGCGTCGGGGCGAGTTCAATGACTATATTCGCGTGAGCGGTCAGGTTCAGCCGATGACGACCGTGCAGATAAGCCCGACCGAAGGCGGCAATGTCCAGCGTATCGTCGCCGAGGAGGGGAGTAAGGTCAATGCCGGTGACGTCATTGTCGAACTTTCGAATGAAAACCTTGACATGCAGATACTTAACTCTGAGGCTGAACTCGCCGAGAAGGAAAATATACTGCGCAATACATTGATTTCCATGGAGCAGCAGAAACTTTCCGTAAGGCAGGACAAGCTCACGCTCCAGATAGAAGTGCGCAGGGCCAAGAGGGCGTATGAGCAGAACAAGGCGCTGTACGGGGAAAAGCTCATTGCAAAGGAAGAGTATCTGAAAGCGGCTGAAGATTACGAACTTGCGAAGGACAAGCTGGACCTGGTCATCAATAGGGAACGTCAGGACAGCCTTTATAGAAGCACGCAGATTTCGCAGATGCACGAGAGCCTGGAGAATATGCGTGTGAACATGTCCATGATACGCCGCCGTAAGGAGAATCTTTCCGTGAAGGCGCCGATCAGCGGTGAACTCGGTCTGCTGGATGTGGAACTCGGTCAGTCAGTAGCGGCAGGATCGAAAATCGGCCAGATTAATAATCTGGATTCGTATAAAATTGAAGCTCAGATAGATGAGCATTACATTGATAGAATTGTGCCTGGTCTTGAGGCGACTTTTGAGCGTCAGAATGAGAAATATTCGGCGTCCATCCGCAAGGTTTATCCGGAGGTTCGTGACGGCAAGTTCAAGGCGGATTTCCGCTTCGAAGGTCAGCAGCCGGAGAATATCCGTGCGGGACAGACATATTATATGAATGTACAGCTCGGCCAGCCTGCCGAAGCCGTGATAATTCCTCGCGGCTCATTCTATCAGGCAACCGGCGGCAAGTGGGTGTATG
>OHRA01000661.1_pt1 | contig 13006 bp, 6 predicted proteins | sample 1578241 | NCBI WGS metagenome assembly OHRA01 (sample SAMEA3879597, study PRJEB24766) | human gut metagenome | biome: human-associated habitat; feature: feces | place: USA | collected 1985/1987 | reverse complement strand
GGGCCGGCAGTCCCGCCATGACTATCATGAAATACATTCCGGCGTCGTGACGTATCTCCTCGGCACCTCCCAGCCATCCCGGCAATGCCTGGCTGATGCTGATGCCTGTCAATGATATTATTATGCTGAATGTCAGCAGGGCGGTAATGCCTTGCCTGAGAATCTTGCGTGCTCCCTGGAAATCTTTCGCGCCGATAAGGTGGGCTGCCGGCACGGAAAAACCTGCCGCAGCAGCTGAACAGAATCCGCCGAACATCCATGTACACGTGGACATCAGACCCACCGATGCGGCGGCATTGACCCCGAGATTACCTACCATTGCGGAGTCAATGAATTGCATCAGCACTGACGAAAGCTGCGCCATTATTGCCGGCAAACTCATTATGCCTGCAAGCTTGGCCTGCTGTCCGAAAGTCATCACATCTCCTCCCCGGAGCATTCCGAGAAGGGTGTCCTTACTCAATCTTTCCATATCAAGCGGCAAAGTTACCACTTCTTTCGGAAACCATCTATTTTTTCCGGACACTAGCTGGTATATGGCGGAATTTCCCCGGTTTCGATCAATGCGCTGAGCATTCCGGCGATTTCCTGCGGATTGCCGGATTCCGGACTGGAAAAATGCCCGATTACCTGACGGAGAGTGTATTGCCCGTGCAGCTCGTCATTGACATATGATTTCAATGCCTCTTTTTGCTGTGGCTTGGCGGTACGCTTCTTCCGGCAGATGTCGCAATTCCCGCAGTCTTCCGATTCCTCCTGGCCGAAATACGCAAGAAGGAACCTGGAACGGCACACATCCTCTTCGCTGACATACTCTATCATGGTCTCCATGCGTTTGTGCCATGTTTCTTTCAGCATCTTGTAGCGCTGCGGGGAAAGCTTCACATTGCCCACGGCGAGATGCTCGCTATGGAGAGTCAGCACGTTGGCGATATCTCCCGGGATATATGCGATAATGTGTTCCACCGAAAGTTCGTACAATGTCTGCCGCAGCTGAGGAATGCCCATCCCGCATTTTCCTGCCACATATTCCTCGTCTATCGGAATGGTGAACGAGAAAATGCCTACGTAACTTCTTATCAGACATTCTATTACATTGAGCATTGAAGGAGAGTCAAAACCGATGTCGTACAGGTCGTCGCGGTTGACGGAGATTCTTATGCGGGTCGGCGTTTCGAGTTCCTCGGAGTAGGTCCAATGTCCTTCTCTTTCCAGGTAGCGAATCGCGTAATACGCTGAGGATCTGTTCAATGAGAACCTGCGGCAAAACTCGTTCAAATCGAATTTCAGCTGCCGCCCGAGTCCCTGCCCGTACGCGATCTCGAAAAACGCATATACTTTATGATATATATCTTCAATGTATTCCAATGTCGGGAAAGAAATGGTCTCCAGCTGGTGCAGCCGACGGATATCCGTCGAGTTCCAGAGCAATACGGCGAAAGAATGCAGCCCGTCGCGGCCTGCTCTTCCCGCTTCCTGGAAATACGCCTCCGGAGCGTCCGGCATGTCCATGTGAACCACGAAGCGGACATCCGGCTTGTCAATCCCCATTCCGAAAGCATTGGTGCAGACCATTACCCTGGTTTTTCCGCTCTTCCAGTCTTCCTGCCGCTTCATCCTTTGCTCGTGACGGAGGCCGGCATGGTAGAATGACGATGAAATGCCGACGGCAGTGAGCGCGGCGGCGAGTTCCTCGGTCTTCTTCCGGCTGCGGACATACACGATTCCCGTGCCCGGAACGCCGTTGCAGATATTTATCATCTGCCCCATCTTGTCTTCGCATTTGCGGACAATGTAGGACAGGTTCGGCCTTTCGAATCCGCTTTTCAGCAATGTCTTTTCCTTGAAGCCGAGTTTCTCCATGATGTCGTCGGCGACTTCGGGCGTGGCAGTGGCGGTCAATGCTATCACCGGCGCGTCAACGACCTCTCTGATCTTGCCGATTTCCAGATAATCCGGCCTGAAATCATAGCCCCATTGGGATATGCAATGTGCCTCGTCAATGACTATGAAACAGATGTTGAGGACTTCCAGGTATGACTTGAACAGCCTGGTATTCAGTCGTTCCGGTGAAATGTATAAAAACTTCACATCCCCGTAGGCGGCATTGTTCAATGCCAGGTCGACCTCTCTCTTGTTCATTCCTGCATAAACGGCGAGCGCTTTTATTCCTCTGTCATTCAGGTTCTGTACCTGGTCCTTCATCAGGGCGATGAGGGGAGTGATGACCAGAGCTATCCCGTCTTTCAGCATTGTCGGGACCTGGAAGCAGACCGATTTTCCGCCTCCGGTAGGGAGAATGGCGAGTACGTCCTTGCCGGCCAATGCGGCATTGACGATTTTGTCCTGCATCGGTCGGAAAGAAGAGTATCCCCAATACTCCTTCAATATATCAAGAGGTGATGTCATCATATTTTGTCCATCTTTTTAAACATGGCAAAATTTTTGCAAGTATAGTCGGATGGTTTTTTGCAAAATTAGTAAATTTTCAGACTGCAATTGTGGTAGTAATCGTAAAATTATTTAATTTTGCGGATGGTTTCAAAGGAGGGTTCCGAAGGGATGACGGAAACCATGCTAAAATAGGAAATTAGTTATAATATCTAAAATATTATTTTTTTATTATGCCAACATTGGATTTAAGCAAGTATGGAATTAAAGGTGTAAAAGAAGTCCTTTACAACCCATCTTATGAAGTTCTCTTCAACGAGGAGACAAGGCCGGAGCTTACCGGTTATGAGAAAGGTCAGGAGACCGAGCTCGGTGCAATCAACGTTATGACTGGTATCTACACCGGACGTTCCCCTAAGGACAAGTACATCGTTATGGACAAGACCTCGAAGGACACCGTATGGTGGAACACTCCTGAGTATCCTAACGACAACCATCCTGCTTCAGAGAAGACTTGGAAAGCTTGCAAGAAAATCGCTGTAAAACAGCTTTCAGGCAAGAGACTTTTCGTAGTTGACGGTTTCTGCGGTGCAAACGAGAACACCAGAATGAAAGTACGTTTCATCATGGAGGTTGCATGGCAGGCACACTTCGTTACCAATATGTTCATCCGTCCTAAGAACCAGAAAGAGTTCGACCAGGAGCCTGATTTCGTAGTATACTGCGCAGCAAAAGCTAAAGTTGAGAATTACGAGGAACTTGGCCTCCGTTCAGAGACCGCTGTTCTCTTCAACGTAACTTCTCACGAGCAGGTTATCCTCAATACATGGTATGGCGGTGAGATGAAGAAGGGTATGTTCTCTATGATGAACTACTTCCTGCCTCTCAAGGGCATCGCTTCTATGCACTGCTCTGCAAACACTGACAAGAACGGCGAGAACACAGCTATCTTCTTCGGTCTTTCAGGAACTGGCAAGACAACCCTTTCTACCGATCCTAAGCGTCTCCTCATCGGTGACGACGAGCACGGCTGGGACAACAACGGTATCTTCAACCTCGAAGGCGGTTGCTACGCTAAGGTCATCAACCTCGACAAAGAGTCTGAACCGGATATCTACGGTGCCATCACTCGTGACGCTCTCCTTGAGAACGTGACTGTTGATGAGAACGGCAAGATTGATTTCGCTGACAAGAGCGTTACCGAGAACACTCGTGTATCTTACCCTATCTATCACATCAAGAACATCGTACGTCCTGTATCACACGCTCCAGCTGCAAAGCAGGTTATCTTCCTTTCAGCTGATGCATTCGGAGTACTTCCTCCAGTATCTATCCTCGATCCTGAGCAGACCAAGTACTACTTCCTTTCAGGCTTCACAGCTAAGCTTGCAGGTACAGAGCGCGGTATCACCGAGCCTACTCCTACATTCTCAGCTTGCTTCGGACAGGCATTCCTCGAACTCCACCCTACAAAGTATGCAGAGGAGCTCGTTCGCCACATGAAGAAGAGCGGTGCCAAGGCATACCTCGTAAACACTGGCTGGAACGGTACAGGAAAACGTATCTCTATCCGTGATACCCGTGGTATCATCGACGCTATCCTCGATCACAGCATCGACAGCGCTCCTACCAAGACTATCCCTTACTTCAACTTCGTAGTTCCTACACAGCTTGCAGGCGTTGATCCTAATATTCTCGATCCACGCGACACATATGCAAATGCTGCTGACTGGGAAGTTAAGGCCAAGGACCTCGCTGCAAGGTTCATCAAGAACTTCGTCAAATACGAAGGCAACCGCGCAGGCAAGGCTCTCGTAAAGGCTGGTCCACAGCTCTAGTCAAAGATTTCCGTACGGGTTTTGCCCTACGGATTACATGACACAAAAAAGGGACTCCGTTTTCGGAGTCCTTTTTTTATAGGCGTCGCGTATAGGCGTTGCTCCCGAAAATTGCCTGGTTTTTCGACCAGACCGGGTTGGCAAGCCGCTAAGCCTCAATGCTCAGACCGTCGTAGGCCGGCTGGATATCCATGTCTGGAGCCAGTTCGCGCAGTTGGGCTGCGAAATCCATGTAGACAGGGAAATTATGTGACAGGTGAGTCAGCCACGTATGCTTCGCTCCGATTTTTCTGGCAACGTCAATTGCTTGATACAGAGAAAAATGCGAATGGTGAGGCTTGTAGCCGACAGTGTTCAGGGTTACATGCTCCAGGCCCTGCAGTTTTTTCAGTTCCCGGTCCGGCAGAAGGCTCATGTCTGTGATATAGGCAATGTCGCCGAAACGGAAACCCAGCACCGGCATCTTGTCATGCATGCCCGGGATGATTTCCACGCCGCGCCCGGTAGAGGAGACCAAGCCTCCCTTGAAAGACGGATCATCAGCAGTTCCGGCAGGCGTAGCCTTCCGGTCATTCGTCGGAATCAGCTCACCGTCAGCAGTTTGCCAGCAATATCCTCTGTCGTGGACCCAAATTAGTTTGCGGTCCTCGTCACCAGGCTCCACGAAGAAAGGCCGTTCGTCTATCAGATGAATGTTCCACTCCGGAGCTCCGGGATACTTGTTCTCCTCGAAAACGTATGCGAAACTTTTTTTGAGCGACTCCAGCACGGGCTCCTCGCAATAAATCTCAGCCGCCCGCTGGTCGATATAGTTCAATGACCTTACGTCATCCAGCCCTCCGGTGTGATCCCTATGGTCATGAGTCAAAAGTATGGCATCCAGATGAGAAATGTCATGTGCAAGCATCTGCATCCTGAAATCCGGACCGGCATCCACCAAGATGGACAGCCCGCCGTACTCCACGAATGCTGCTGAACGGAAACGCTTGTCTTTCAAGTCATTGCTGCGGCAAACCGGACATTTGCAGCCGATAATGGGGATGCCTTGCGACGTGCCGGTACCCAGAAAAGTCAGTCGGGTCTTCATAATGTGACCTCCACGATTTGCCCGGCCAGCTTCTCGTCCCATGGTCTCTCCACCTTGATATAATTGCCGGTGTATCCGCTCATCATGCCTCCGTTGTTGCTTTCCTCGAACAACACGCGTTCCTTGACGCCTTTCTGTGACGCTATGAACTCTTCATTCAGTGATTTGCAAAGTTCTTCAAGCATCGCCACACGTTTGGTCTTGACACAATCCTGCACCTGGTCCTTGCGTGCAGCCGACCTCGTGCCAGCTCTACGTGAATAAGGGAAAATATGGATGAATGCTGGTCTTACCCTGTCTTTCAGGAAGTTATATGTCTCCATAAACAATTCGTCCGTTTCGCCTGGAAGTCCGGCGATGACGTCGATTCCGAAAAACACATCCGGCCTGCCGGACCCGTCTCCCGGTTTCGGATTCATCTTTTCGCGTATGTAATCTATTTTGGACGCGAAAAACTCCGTGGAGTATTTCCTGCCTACATCCTTCAGCAGGGTATCGCTGCCGCTCTGGAGCGGAATGTGGAAATGCGGCTGGAACTTGGTCCCGGAAGCTATCCAATCCACGATTTCATCAGTCAAAAGGTTCGGCTCAATAGATGAAATACGGTATCTTTCAATGCCTTCCACCTCGTTCAATGCCTTCAGCAGATCCAGAAAACTTTCCCCGCTCTTCCTTCCGAAGTCACCGGTATTGACACCGGTCAGCACGATTTCACGCACTCCCGAAGCGGCGATTCTCTTCGCTTCCTCCACAGCCTCCGCAATGGAAATGCTCCTGCTCCTGCCCCTGGCGAAAGGTACGGTGCAATATGCGCAGAAATTGTCGCACCCGTCCTGGACTTTCAGGAAAGACCTGGTGCGCTCCTCGCCGCTTGAATATGCAGCGAACGTGACGGCATCATTGACATCAGCATTGCCCCGGATGACATTGCGCCCGTCGATGAACTCCAGCGTGGTCTTTACCAGCGAATTCTTTTCATTGGCGCCGAACACGAGGCTCACGCCCTCAAGAGACTCGACTTCGGCTCTTTTCAGTTGCGCGTAACAGCCTGTGACAATGACGGTTGCATCCGGAGCGATGCGGTGGATCTTCCTTATGATATTGCGCGACTTGCGGTCGGCATGTTCTGTTACGGAACAGGTATTGATGATGTACAGATCGGCCTTTTCCGACCATGGAACCGACTCGTAGCCCTCTTTCATGAAGCCACGTTCGTAAGTCGAAGTCTCAGCGTAATTGAGCTTGCAGCCCAGCGTTATGTAAGATGCTTTTTTAGTCATATCAATGTGCGAGAATGAGGAATACGCATGGGCGCTTCCCGATGAAATCCTTACGTCCGACAACCTCACGCTTCCATCCGTCTATCGTCTTGGTGCGGATATATGCGTCCGGCATGGTAATGTTCGCTGCAATGCATAACTCCGTGTTGCCCTGACAGTTGGTCAGGATGTCAGCCAGCAGCGAGTCGTTCCTGTAAGGCGTCTCGATGAATATCTTCGTCTGCCTTTCCGATGCTGAATGACGTTCAATGCTTTTCAATGCCTGTCTGCGTTCATCCGTTTTGGCGGGTATGTAGCCGAGGAATGCAAATGACTGTCCGTTGAGTCCTGAAGCCATGAGCGCAAGCATCAGAGATGACGGCCCCGAACACGGCACTACCTCGATACCATGTTTATGGCACAGGCTTACCAGTTGTGCGCCGGGGTCGGCTACGGCCGGAAGTCCGGCTTCCGTTATGAGTCCTACATCGTTGCCGTCATTGAAAAGAGGCAGCAGCGCCTCCACTTCTTCCGGTTTGGTATGCTCGTTAAGTTCATGAAACTCAAGCTCTTGTATATGTCCTTTCAGTCCGGCTGCGGAGAGATACCGTCTGGCTGTCCTCGTCGCCTCCACTACGTATGTGTGAAGCTTCGGCAGCATTGACAATACTCCTTCCGGGATGACTTCTTTCGGGTCGTTTTCCCCGAGTGGCGAGGGAATCAGGAACAGCCTGCCCCGTCTATCTGCGTTTTCCATTTTTCTTTTCGTTTTTATCCGCATCGATCTTTATCCGCACTTTCCGTTCATTCATGAGAGCCTGCTGGCGCTCGGCCTCCAGCTCCTGTTTTTTGCGTCTGCTTCTGAAAAGGTTGCGTATGAATTCACCGATGCGGTCATATTCTTTCTGATAAGTGATACCGATGCCGTTTCTCTGGGAATTGTCCAGATAATTGGTGTACTGGTCTGCCGAATGCGAGAAAAGGTTCAGTCTCAATGCCCCCGGACGGTCCAGTTTTACGTCGATGTCCAGGTCTCCCACGACTTCGCTTCCTGACGAAGTGGAGTTGTACTGCCTGTTGCCGATGGTGCCGTTCACCACCACGCGGTTGTTGAACAGGGCGGTGGACAATGCCACGTCGAAGATATCCGTTCCGCCTGCACTTTGCTGATAATCAAGCCCGAAGTCGACAGGTATGTTCAGTTTCTGCAAGATGTTGTTAAGCTGCCCCGCCATGATTTCCGAAACATTGGAATACAGCATTGACGAAGACGTGTTGGTGATGCCGGACTGCTCGTCAGGCAGGAAACTGTTCGAAAGCAACAGGGCCAGAAGCTGTTTCTGAATCTTGTCCTGCGTGTTCAATGCACTTTCCACGCGGCTCTGCGTCGTCGGATCCAGGTCAGGGATGTTGATGGAGAAATCCAGTCTCGGATTTCTCAGCTTGTCCGTGATGGCAATTCCGCATTCGACTGTCCTTCTGGCGGTGGACGTGGTGTCGGAAATCAGCGTCCCGACCGAAGCCTTGGTCTTGTATAACGCATTGATATCCAAGTTGCTGTCCATAATGTCGCCATTGAACCTGATGGAACTTCCGTCCTGTATGGAGAAATCCCTTTTCGCTATTCCCAGCGCCACGAAATGGTAAGTTCCGTTGGAAATGATATAGTTGCCGTTGATGGTGAAGAGTCCGATGCCCGGTCTCACTTCCACGTCGATCAGACCGTTGCCGTTGCCGGTAAGCACGTTTCCTGCGGCCTTGTCGATTTCCAGGCTGGCGGTAATGTCAGGCGTGGCATTGATTCTCAGTTTGATGCCCAAGTCATTGGCCTTCTTTTCCTTCTCCTTCAGTTTCCGCATCATTTCGTCGTAAGGGTCAATGCGGATTTCCCTGTATGGCTCCTTGAATGTCAGCAAGTTGGACTTTCCGGCTGATGAAGCCGTGTTCATCGGTATGTGGAATTCTCCTCTCTTCGCCGTGCGTGCATCCGCTGACAGCAATATGGAATTCAGCTGTCCGGTGATGGTCAGGTCTCCCGTCGCGGAAACATTGCCATAGAAAACAGGATTGTCATTTTCTCCGAGATTCAGCACCTCCATCTGGCGGAACTTGATGTCCGTGTCGAAACTCATGTCACGGAAATGGTCCCACAAGATGCTGCCGCTCACCGTGCCCTTCTCATTGAACCTGTCGGTTATCGTGACATTTTCGAATCTCGCTCCCTTGCTGTCGAGCGTCACCGGACCGTCGGCGGTATATTCCACGTTCGTGAAGTCCACCCGCAGATTCGTACGGTTGAACCTCAGTTCCTTGCTGCTTATTTCAATGTTGTCCAGCGGTCCGTTGAATGCGATGTCTCCGGAAAGGCTGCCTTCAATGCTGCTGAACAATGATTTCAGGAACGGCAGGGCATAACCTGCATCCAGTCCGTTGAGCGACAGGTTGCCGTCCAATGTGTTCTGCTTGGGGAAGAAATGCCCCGAAGCATCCAGCGTCTGTACTCCGTCCAATGAATTGCGGCACAGGAAATTGAACTTTTTGCCCTCGTCATCCCATACGCAAGCGACCTTCACGGTGCCGGCCCGGTGGCCTCCGAACATGGTGGAGTCGCTCTGGAAACGCATGAGAACTTCCGCCTGGTCGTCCGTGCGTGATATCAGCATTGCCTGTCCGGTCATCCGGCCTTCCAGTCCCAATTCCTGATTCGAGAAAGCATTGGCCATGGAAATGTCGAATTTCTCCATGTTCAGTCTGAGGGTGTCGCTCTCCGTGGCTGAATATCCGCCGTTCAGCCTTATCTCCTGGTCGTCTCCAGTGAGCCGCAGGTTCCCGATTTGTGCGCCTCCGCTGTAGAAATCCATCTTGGACGACGTGATTTTCCACAATCTGGATTTCAGATAGATATATGACGGGTCGAAATTGGTGCTTATTGCCAATGAATCATTGTCATCGCGATATATGCGTCCCCTGAGGATCAGGTCGCCGCGGTTCTGGAGTTCGGTCGCATTGTCATAACTGAATCTTGCTCCGATGGAATCCTTCTTCGCGTAAACATTGACCTTGCCCGACTTTACGAGCATCGGCGCGAACTTCATCTCGTCCGCTTTCAATGTCCCTTCAATGTTGCCGTCAGGATTTCCCAGTTTCAGGTCAATGCCTTTCAAGTATTTGTCCTTGAATGCAATACGTCCGGACGTCAGGCTGGCTTTAAGGTTTCCGTCCCGCGCGATGCTGAGGTTCAATGCCGTGCTGTCGGCGATGTAAACGCCCGGTGCGAAGAACGACATGATGTCCTTGGTGTCATGGAAACGTATGGATGCATCGTATTTGTTCCTGTCCCAATTCCCGCTTCCCAGGCGCAATGAAGGCAGGGACCCGCTTGTAGCTACTGTCTTGATGTCATTGATGAAACTCTTGAAGAACCGGGTGCCGGAGTACGTGCCGTCCGCGAATCCGGACTTGAATTTCACGCGGTTCAGGTCATTGTTTGCGTATGACGAAATCTCGATGTCGCCGACATTGTGCCTGCCGTGCTCGTCTTCGAGGACAATGCCGTTTACGTTGATGTTTCCAAGAATTTCTTCGCCGCTGACGCGCGTGAAGTTTGCCTGCGTCGTCAGACTGATTCTGGAAGTTCCTCGCTTGTCAATGTTCAGGGCATGCAGATCTGCGTATCCGAGATTTGCATAGAACTGATACAGAGCGTTTTGTGTCTTTGATGACAATGAGAATATTCCCTGGAAGAGGAAGTTCAGGTTCGGGTCGCTGCATACGATACGTCCGTTGAAAGCATCCTGACTGAATGTTCCGGCGGCGGCAATTCCCGTATATCCGTAGTCCAGTACCTCCAGATGGTCCACCTTTAGGGAGTCGATGGTCATTTCCGGGCCGTTTTTGCCGAGCGTGGCGGAAAGACCGGAACGCATAGTGCATTTCCCTACGGGGATGTTGTCGACTATCTTGTTGATTTCCAGATCTTCAGTGGAAATCTGTCCTCCGATTTCCATCGGTCTGTACTTGTCAATGATATTTCTGATTCCGATGTCGGCGGTGACTTTTCCGAAGCCGCTGTGAATGGAACCGCGTACCGAAAGCCTGTTCAGCGGTCCTCTCATGCGTCCGGTGAACGTGGCCGTCTTGCCTTTACATAAGTTGCTGATTTTCAATTTGGCGTCAGGTGCCCAGCCCTTGATGAAGCGCTCCAGGCCTCGGGATGAGAAACGGATTTTCCTGACATCCGCTTCCAGCAGCATGCCCTGTGAATCCGGCAGGCCGATGATGGAACCGCTGAAATCGCCGGAAATGCCGCGTCCATGGGCATTGTCCCATTTGGTGAAACCTTCGACGTCCGCGGACTCGAATTTTATGTTTTTCAGGTGCAGGTCATTGATATAGCCTTCGACGTGCCCGTTCAGGCTTGCCGTCATGCGGAACCGTTTGAGCGCCGGCGCGAAGTATCCCAATGTGTTCATGCTCACCATGCTCGGGCGGATGTCGCCCTGGAGCCGTACTGCATTTATGAAGTCGGACCAGGCATTCGTGTCCTTGTACGTCATTTTCAGGTTCGGGATGTCAATGTCCGACCAGTTGTCTATGATGCGGAGATTGTCGACGATGGTCTTGCCGTTGCCGACCTTGGCGCTTCCCGACATGAGGTGGCAGACGAATCCACTTTTCTCCCTGAACGACAATCTGTCGCAGTTTCCGGACATCACGCCTCCTTTCAGCCTTAAATTTCTGCCTTTCAGTTTGATGTCTTCCACATCAAGGTCGAACCAGTTCATTTCGTCGCCGGCGTAGTGCGTGGCGTCTTTACGGAAGTTCCTCATCCTGAATGCCATGCCGTCCAGCTCTACATCTGAGATGGAGAAAATTTCCTTGTCGTTTTTCTTCTTTTCCTTGTTGCCATTGCCTAGTCGGAAAATCCTTTTCAGGTTGACGGTGCCCGAAGTGGCCGCTGCCGTGCTGTCTCCCGGCTCGATGACCAGAAAGAAAAGTCCGTCAGTCACTTTCGCTGTGGAGAGGCTGATGCTGCCGTCGTTTATCAATGTCTTTATGCCGAATGTGGCGGAAACGTACCTCGCGCGGAAAAGCGTGTCTGTCGCCATCATGCCTGCCGAGTCCCTGTAAGGGTGATTGTCAATGACGGCCAAATCTTTGATTACTACTGCTTTGAATGGGTCGATATGGATTTTTCCGATGCTTATTCTTCCGTCAATGCTGTTTTCCAGGGAGTGTAGTGCCTTTTCCGCAAGGAAGGTCTGGACTTTAGGGGATTGCACGGCAATAAGCGCAGCGACAATGAGTGCCGTCACGACAACTATCAGCAGATATAATATTTTTACTGTCTTCCTGATACCGGCCTGTCTTTTTTTTATACTTGTATTATCTTACAAACTTACATAAAATATCTCTAAATTATATTACCTTTGCGGTTCAGATTGGAGTTTTTTGAAAGACACATGGAACATTCAGACATCATTCTCGGAATAGAGTCATCGTGCGATGACACTTCCGCAGCTGTTATACGCGACGGATATCTTCTGTCCAATGTCATTGCCAGCCAGCAGGTTCACAAGGATTACGGCGGGGTTGTGCCGGAACTTGCATCCAGGGCGCATGAACAGAACATTGTTCCAGTTGTCAGCCAAGCGCTGGAGAAGGCGGGCGTGAAGCCTGAGGAACTAACGGCGATTGCATTTACCAGAGGACCGGGCCTTCTCGGCTCGCTCCTGGTCGGAACTTCTTTCGCCAAGGCTCTCGGCGTTTCTCTCGGGATACCTGTAATCATGGTCAATCACCTTCAGGGTCATATACTTGCGGATTTCGTGAAGCAGTATGACAAGGAGAATCATCATCCGGAGTTCCCGTATCTCTGTCTCCTGGTCTCAGGAGGGAATTCTCAGATTGTAAAGGTGAACGGCCCTCTGGATTATGAGATTCTGGGCCAGACGATAGATGATGCTGTGGGTGAGGCTTTCGACAAGTGTTCGAAAATGATGGGGCTGGGATATCCGGGCGGACCTGTGATAGACAAGCTCGCGAAACTAGGCAACCCCGACCGGTTCAAGTTCGCCAAGCCGCATATTCCAGGTCTGGACTACAGTTTCAGCGGTATCAAGACATCCCTGCTTTATTTCGTGAGGGATGAGATGGCCAAGGATCCGGAGTTCATGGAGAAGAACAAGGAAGATATCTGTGCAAGTTTCCAGAAAGCATTGATAGACATATTGTTGGATAAATTGATAAAGGCTGCCAAGCAGACCGGTATCAAGGAGATAACGATCGGAGGCGGCGTATCTGCGAACAGCGGATTGCGAAACCGTATCGAGGAGGAGGGCAAGAAGCGTGGCTGGAACACGTACCTGCCTGAGTTCAAGTTCACTACGGACAATGCCGCCATGATTGCCATAGCCGGCTACTATCACTAC
>OHRA01000648.1_pt1 | contig 13230 bp, 14 predicted proteins | sample 1578241 | NCBI WGS metagenome assembly OHRA01 (sample SAMEA3879597, study PRJEB24766) | human gut metagenome | biome: human-associated habitat; feature: feces | place: USA | collected 1985/1987 | reverse complement strand
TATGTGGAATTCTGCCCGGACTGCCATATCGTGTCCATGCAGCACCAGCAGACCTAAAAAAGTCGCACGGTATGAAAAGAGAAATACCAGCAGGTATTTGCGTAAGGAGGAAGTAGAATGAACAGCGAACAGATCACAGCATTTTTGCAAGAGCATTGGTACATTGCCTCGGTGCTCATCGGGGCCGTGATTTTAATTGGAGCAATCCGCAACTGGAACTGGCTCTGCGACCCCACTGGTACGCGGGATGCCCACCGCCACAGCAGAGGATACCGGCGGGTGGTGTTCTTTCTGTTGGGTGTTCTCCTGATTGTGGTGAGTATCTGGGGATTTGTGCTGAAATTGAAATAGGAGGAGAAAGACTATGATGACTGAGAAATATCCCACCTGGCTCATCGGCCATGTGAAAGAATGGGCGGAGAAGCGTTTGCCCACCGTGATACTTTGTTCCACCACCGGCAATGAACTGCTGGAGGTTTGGTATTACGGAGATCTGCTCACGGTGAAAGGAGAACCCCAATCCTATATCATAGATAGCGACGAGGCCCCCGGACTGGTGACAGCCCGTGACCCGGAGAGCGGCGAGGAGTTCGTCATCTTTGACGGTGGACGGCATGGCTACGACAATATGTTCTGCGATGAACATGATCCATCCGAGCTGGAGCACCGCCCCCTCAAGCGGTATGAGATCCCCGCCTCCAAGTTGGTGCTGGAGCTGGGGTACAGCATTGACTATGAGGACGAAAAAGAGAACTTTGAACCGGATGAGGCGGATACCGTGGAACTGATCAACGGTGAACGGATGCCGTGGGAGCAGGCCAAGCGGGACGGCATCGACTATATCGCCCTTTACTATGTGAACGAGAAAGGAAAACCAGTCCAGATCCTGGACGCAGAGCTGGCCTGAGTATACCGCAGCCAGATGACGGGATAAAGGAGGGCGACAGCGTGATCGGGACAGATGAAAACCGGGCGGTGCTCCATGTGGAGGTCATCTTCTGGAGCGGCAAACGAAAAATACCACCCAGCCTGGTCAGCGGAAAGTATTGTCCCCATTTTGTGGTCACAGGAACTACAGAATATTTGGGTGTATGCTTTCTGGACGGAACCGAGTGTACATTTGATACACCAGCTTTGGGAAATGCCCAACCCCTATATCCAGATACCATTGACTATGCCCCGCTGGAAAACAATGCGGAATTTTTGATCTATGAGGGAGCCAATGCCGTTGGCAAGGGCCGGGTGCTGGGCCGAACCGTTCCCTATAAAGTGAAACAACAACGAAAGTAGGTGCCTTATGTACCAAATTGCATATATTGGCCGCTGGGAGACCCTCCCGGAAACGGCTGCCGCCATTTGTGACTATGACACTTCCAAGCTGGAGGTACTGCTCCAGGGCGGTCTGGATTTAGATGTTCCCATCCAGCTCAGCGAATATATCAAGCTGATGCCGCTGGAGATCGCGGTTTTTCGGAATGATGTGCCCATGATCCACTTCCTGCTGGAGCATGGAGCTGATCCCGGTCTGGCAGAGGAACAGCCCCTGCTGCTCACTGCCGCCCGCTGTTGTGGGCCGGAGGTGGTGGCGCTCTTTGCTGGACAGGCCGCAAAACTCAGCCCGAAGCAGAAAGAGCGGGCCTTCCAGGAAGTGCGCTGGGGCAAGCGCCCGGAGAATATCCCGGTGCTGGAGCAAGCCGGGATCACAGTGGACAAGTTTGGCGGCGAGGCATTCCGGGCCGCTGTGTCCGAGGGCAATGCCAAACTTGCCCAGCTGCTTCTGGAAAAAGGGGCAGACATCAATTACCACAAGCCGGACATGGTGTTCCCTTACGCCTCCACCCCTGTCACCGAGGCCGCCCGCTCCAACAATTTCCCTATGGTGCGCTGGCTCATTGAGCAAGGAGCCGACATCACCATTGCTGACAAATACGGCGACCGGCCTTACACCGTGGCGGTGCAGAACAAGAATCAGGAGATGGCCGACTACCTGAAAGCCCTGGAGCCGGAGGAATGGCACAACGAGCAGGAAAAGATCCGGCAGCTCATGCCCTACAAGCTGCCTGCCAAGCTGGTGGAATACTTGAAGACCGGCCCCTTGCGGCTGGAATTTCCAGAGCGGGAACTGGTGAAGTGGGCGGAGCTCTACTCCTTCATGGATGTGCAGGAGATGACCTGGAAACGGAAGAAGCTGCTCTCCCTGATGGTGCAGATGGACAACTACAGCGACTATCTGCTGCTGTGGAGCCCCAGGGACAAAAAGCTGTGGTATCTGGACATTGAGCATAAGGAGTTTCATCCGTTAGCCAAATGGGAGGAATTTATTGCTGATCCCGGAAAATATCTCAATGGAATGATTGAGGGCGAGTTTGAGGAATAAGGAGAGAAGCAAAATGGAACAGGCATACTGCACCGCAGTTTTCTGGCGCGGCGGAGAAAAGATTGATCTGAATGGACTAAAACCAGATGCGGTACGGTGTCTGTCTGTGACGGGAGAGCGGAAGGTGAATCTGTCCTTCCTGCGAGATTATCCCAATCTGGAGGAACTGACCCTAATGGAAAAGTGTGAGGGTGTAGAAGTTCTCTCCGGGCTAAAGCAGCTTCATACACTGTCTCTATGGCTGTCGGCCCCTGTTTCCTGGGACAATGTTTCTCTCCCCGGCCTGCGTGTCCTCCACCTGCGTGGGGAAAAGAATGGCGACATCACCCCACTTCTCACCAGCATTACCTATCTCCATTTGGAGGAAATGCGGAAAACGGAAGATATTGCCCCTTTCCTGACTCCAGCGACCCGGCTTCAGAAACTCTATCTCCAGGCACTTCCAGCTGTGCAGGAACTACCGGCTCTGGAGGGGCTTCCTTCCATTTATGCCCTGAAACTCTATGAACTGCATAAACTCAGCGATTTGTCCGCCCTATCTCTCAGCCATTTGCGCTACTTTGCCGCCTCTCTGATTGCGGATAAACTCTCCGCTCAGGCGCTGGCAGATGCTGTGATGGCGATTCCCAATCTGGAGGCAGCCGCGCTCCAGCTGGCGGATCGCTCCGAGCGGCGCTATGGCGGTGTCCAAAAAGCCTTTGCCGCCGCTGGGAAGTCCCCACTGCTGCGGGAGGAAATCAGTGCTTTGACCACATGGCTGTCGCTGTAACACAACGGAAAGGAGGCGACCAGATTGTGTGAGAATGCGAAAATTCTTTGTCCTTACTGTTTGACAAGAGAAATTGATCCGGCACAGGCGATATGCTCTGTTTGTTATTCAAAAGAGGATAAATTGGAACGAGGCAGTTGGGATGATCTGCGGAAGCGCAAGAATACCGATGAAATCCAGATGTTTACCATAGCCAGGAAAGTAGATGAAGCGTTCCAGGTACCAGAAAATAAAGCCTATGCCTGTAGAGAGAAACACGAAATGATTCAGGCTGAGGCTTTGGAGCGGGAAATGGAGGCTTTTCACCGGCGGCGAATTCTCTGTATGGCGGAGATATTTTCCAAGATTGATTGTAGCAGCCTCTTTCCCAGCTACATAGAACTGGATACCTATTTCAAGAATGTGCGGGATTATGCCCATCAACGCATTGCTGCAGAACAACTCAGAGAGGTTTGGGAGTATCTGCGGTCACAGATTCCATGGAAATCCCTATCCAGTCAGCAGATGGATCTGGGGGCTGAACTTCTCAACTTTTGGTGCGGAGAAGATGAGTTGGATTGGGGCTATTCTCAATATTTTGAGATTGCAGCAGGTAATCTCAAACCGTTTATTGCAATGACCTTATTCACAGAGATTCTGTGTAAGCATTTTCCAGATGTAATGTCTGCGCCAGTCAAGCGGCTGAGCAGCAAACTTTGAGGCACTAAAAAGGGGGTACTTTTATGCCAGACTGGGCACAAATCATAGATGATGCCTTGGACATTCTGAAATTTGATGGAGCCGTACAGGACACTCTGGCGGAACTGCGAGAAAAATGGGGCGCGCAGGTCCCGGCGCTGCTGGATGAACGCTTTGATGCCGTTGGCGTTCAGTATATGAAGCTATCCCATGAAAAAGGGGCGGCGGCATTGGGGCAGGAGCTGTCTGCCTTCGGCTGGGCGCTGTATAACCTGGATGATGAGGACGAGTATCTGTTTGCCTTGATCCCAGAGGAAGAACGCAGCGAATGGGAACGCTACTGCAAAAAGCAGGGGCAATATTGCCACCTGATGAAACAGCAAGGGCGAAAATGGGGCGACCATGCCAAGGAGCAGGACCCTGGGAAGCTGATGCCCTGCGAGGAATACATACTTCAGGATGAGTACGATTATTTCTTCAACTCCCTGGCGGGTGATTTTGCGGCGGGCGAATGGAAAAACCAGGATGCAGAAGAATGGAAAAACGGCTGTGTGGCCGATCTGCGCCAGCGTCCGCCCCAGGTGACCCGCGCCCACAGTTTGTCGCACCTTGGGTGCCTCACTTATTCCGCAGAAAATGGACTCTATGCCGCGTCCAGAGCCGCTGGCAGCGGGACTATTGGGCGGGCATTACTGAGCAAGAATCCGGCTACCCTCAACTGGTTCGAGCCGTCCCCCATTGGATATGACGGTCCGCCCCGGACCCTGTGCTGGGCTGACCATTCCCTCTGGGTGGGCGATCCCACCAACGCCACACGGATTGAACTCACCGACCGGGGCACCTGTCAGGATGTGAAAAACTGGCTCCTGCCGGAAGATGGATGGAGCACCAAATACCATTGTGGCATCGTGACAGACGGGCTGGGCCGGGTCTACTTTTCCAACGAGTGGTACAAGGGGCAGATTTACCGCTGGGAAAACGGCAAGGTAACAAAACACACCTTCTCTCTGGACGGATACGACCATCTCTCCGAGGCCGTTCCCGTTCCCGGCACAGGCCGCATTACCATGATCCACGCAGTCAGTGGCAAGGGGCGGATGGAAGAATGCCTGCTGGAACTGGACATGGACACCGGGCGGTGCCGCATCGCCCCCCTGCCCGGAATGGGCGAGGGGCTGAAACTTCGCTGGTTTACCGGGGACTGGCTGCTGGTGCAGGGAAACGGCGAAATCCTCTCCGATGACTTTGCTCAGCTCATCAATAGGAACACCTGTGAAGTGCTGCGTATCCGTCCGGGAATGTTCGGCGGGGAGAAAATGCAGCACATTGGAATACTCACCGATGGCACGGTGGTCATCGTTACCCGGCGGGACAGGGTTGGGCCGGTGTTCCGTTATCCCATCGACTTCTGGGGCTTCCTTCGGACGGCAAACAAGCCCAAAAAGCTGGAATGGCGGGAGTACAAAGAAGTATACCAAAATCTGCCCATCTTCCTACCGCCCAAGGCCACAGAGCGAAAAATCATTCTCAAGAAAGACAGCCTGACCATCCTGGGGTCGGTATTTACGCCGCCGTTTACCCTGTCGCAGCTGGCGGAAAAGTTGGGGCCTGCCCACATTGTCCTGCAAAATGGAACACGGAAAAGCCCCATGACTGGCCGAGAGAGTCCCTATACCCAGGCACTTGCTTTGTGGGACGAGCTTGGACTACAGGGCTGGTTGGACGAAGATGAGCAGACCATCAAAACCATTGGTGTCCGGGTAGCGGCACAGGGAGAGTATGCGGTCCGGCAGACATTTGACGGAGCGGTTTGGATCGGGTCCAAGGACTACCGAGAGGCCAGCTGGAAGGATTTCGCCGGATTTGCCCATACCCTCAAATTAGGCGGCTTTACCGTTTATACCCGCTTGCCGGGTCCTGTTTCAGAGGAGCAGTCAGCGCAGAAAGCAAAGCTGGAGGCCCTCTCCGCCATGGTGCAGATCAGCTGGAAAGAGCCAGAGCAAAAGGCGGCGAAAGCACAGAAATACAAGTTATCCAAGCCGACTGAACCAGTGCTCACCTTTACCAGCTTCAACTTCAAGCTGGCGGTCATGGAAGTCCTGATGTACGAGAAAGGCTTACTGGCTCCTAAACTGGATGCCCATGAGTTTGCCAGAGAGTATAGCCGACGCAAAATCGACATTGACACGGAAGGGTATGAACCCATCCCAGAGATTCGGAAGTGGCTGGAGAAATACCCTGTCCCGGAGCGGCTGGCACCGGAGGTCACAGAAATCGAGATGGATGGCGGCAGCGAGATTTATACCCAGCTCTGTCCGTTCTGGGATGGCGAGGATGGAGCCTTTGATCTTAATACCGTTACTGAGGCGGAACTGCGCCAGTTCCCCAATCTCAAACATATTACTCTCATGTCCTCCAAGCCAGAACAGGTGCTGCCGGTTCTGGAACGGTGCAGTATCAAGGTAGACTTGCTGTGAGGTGAAAGTATGAAAGAGAAACTAAAAGTGATAAAGAACTGGGAGTTCGAGGAATTTGAACTGACGGGAACTTCCTTCAAATACAGCCCGACTGGATGCAAGGGTATGGTAGCCCGCAGCGAGGATGAAATTGTGTTTTGGACCTATCATCTCTTGCAAAAGTGCAGCGGCGTTTTGTGGGTCAAAGGCGAAGTTTCCAGGTGGATTCCCAGCCCAGAGCCGAAAGAGCAGCAAGATGTTTGGGAAGTTCCTGTCTTGCTCTCATGCGACAGAGGAATACTGTTGGTTTGCCCAGCCAGTAAATCCCTTTGGTGGATGCCGCAGATGGATGGAGAGTGGATTCCGATCCCCATGGATAACTGGTGTGCCCAGGGTATTCCCAAGCCGGTGGCAGTCACCGGAAGCCATAGCGTTTTCCCTATTGTGTGCCGAGTGGACAACTCCGCTGATGCGACCAACAGTTTTACCAGCCTGACGGTAGACTTTGAAGCCATAACTGCACACTGGGCAGAAAGCGGCTCTTGTGTATACAGCAAAGCAGGAACCCGACAGACCCATTTGGCGGCGGTAGAGCGAGCTGGCGGCAATTTTGCCCAGGCAGACTTTCACTACAACTATCCTATGATTGGCTCCATACTGGAACAGAATGGACAGTTTTATGCCTTTTTGGAAAGCAGCACTATCAATCCGGCGGGTCTTTCTCTCATGGGCTACTATTGGTATCTGGAACTGGAGGAAAACGGACTATTCAAAAAGAAACTGTGGGGTAAAGATAATTTAAGCCGCCTGCCCGGAAAACATGGGATGCGCGGAAAATTCTCCGGTGACAGGACTTGCCTGATCCTATCTCCCATTTTTAAGAATGATGACTGGAAGGGTAAACAAAAGGTGCTGTGCCTTTCGGATTTGGTGCTGATCGACCTTGCCATGCCCCGTGGATACGCTTCCTTCCATGTGCTGGATGTATGGGGAAATCGGGCATTTCTCAGCGATGAGAAAGACAAGCTGGTTCTTTGTGAAATGACCTTGGAGTAGTTATGAGGGCTGAGTATGATAGCGTTGATATGAGGTAAGCCAATGGAATTATTTGCAAAAAGAATGACTTGGGAGCTGGACAATGATGAAGGGCTGTCCTGCCTGTCCTTTGAACTGGAGGATGGTTACTTTACACTCTCCCGCAAGACCGGCGCGGAAGCACTCCGCTTGGAAATGAATGATCCAGCCAATGGTCAGTTGATTGACCCGGACTGTTTTGAATATGCCCTTGATAATACCAGGTTTCGTCTAAATATCATGCGGAACAACCGAAAGGTTCTGCGGTATCTGGAAGAACACCACATCAACACGGAGTTGTATGGAGAAATTGTCCTTCACTACACTCCTCTCAGCAAGCCACAGCTTGAAACATTATCTGCCGTGACTCTCAGGCTGTTTTTCGGTGAACTGCTTTTTTAGGCTGAAACAGAAGTGTCGTTTGCAGAAATCATGCGAGGGGATAACTATGGTTAAAATTCATCGTATTTGGTTCAATACGGAGAGAATGGACAGAGAGGATCACTACAAAATCACATTATTCAGTCGCCCTCGTGTATCTATTCATGTGGACGAGTACATTTGGAGTTTCATCGAAGAAAACATTGTGAAGCCACACAAGCTTATGCGCAGTGAGAAGCATGGGTATCTGTTGGACATTTCGTTTGACCAGTTTGACCCAGCAAAACACCGATATTATCCACTTTCCCCGTACAACGGGCCGCTTCGGGAAGGTGTCGAGATGGACAGCGCAAACAGAAGCTATTTCCGTGAGGACTTTGCAGGCGGCAAGGATCGGACTACCTGGTTCTCTCCCGATAAAATCTGGACAAACTGCGGCAACAAGGTTCTGGATGTCAATATTGATGCCGCCAATGTGAGCGAGAGCATCACCCCCAGAGAATACGCAGAATTGCTGTTCGATGGGATTGGTGCTGCACTGGTGTTTAACTTCAAAAGGCTCAAGCGCGAGGAGTTTGATGGGCTGAAACCCAAGATTGACTGGAGCATCGTAGAAAGCTTTCCCTTTCCAGCAGCCTTTGAGGAGCAGCAGTACATTGGGGACGAGGGCAAAATTCATGTGTATTCCTGGGATGGCCGGCAGGAAACGGACCTTGTAGGCCCCTATTCCGTGCGGGAGTTGTATCTGGAGCATTTCGGAAAATAGTTGGGAGGAATCTGATGAAACGGACAGATATTTATACTGAGGCTCTGATCTGTCTGCGCTCAATCCTTCAGGCAGACCATCCGGAATTCAAGAACTGGATTGACTGGTTGGAGCGGGACATTCAGGACTGGAACCAGCGGCGGGAGGTTACCCATCATCTTCGGGCATACGGTGGTATGGGCTCATTCAATGATCTGCCCAGTATGCGCGGAAATCACGACTACATTTTTGACTTTCTAAAGTCTGTGTGCTATGCCTTCGGCCATCTTTATGGCAAACGGGAAGGCATTTCTCCGGAGGCATTGATGGAGGAGTGCCTGCACGATGTAGAGCAGGCAGCCTATCACCCCCATAAGCCACTGAACCAAGCCATTGCCCAGCACTTGATGCAGGGCGATTTACAGGAAAACCTGGATGCTCTGTGAGGGAAATACAATGCATGACATGAATTTGGAAAAATACCGCAGTAAAATTCAAACTGCTTATAAAGCAAGCCCCTTCACAAAGGGTATCTTCCCGGAACCAGAGGATGCTGTGAAACGATTTGAAAGCAGATATGCTCCCATTCCGGCAGAGTACCGCTGGCTGCTTTTGAACTTCGGCGGCTGCTATTTGGCTGAGCCGTGGATCTTCACACTAAAGGAATTGGAGGAAGCCTACCCCACATTTCAGGATGCCTTTGTGGACTACATGAGCGAATGTGAGCATGGTCCTGTATTTCCTATTGGCGGTTTGGGTGATGGAAGTATCGTATTCCTTGACTTGGAGAGCGGCAGAGTCCAGGGTTATAACTGCGACTATTCCAATTTGGAGGAGATCGCAAATAGCTTTTCCAGTCTGCTCCTGAGCCTTGTGGAGCAGGCATTGGAGATCGGAAAACTGTGCGGAGAATCGTGAGGTGAGCACATGGCAAAGGGCATTCGTGAACGCCTGCTGAAGCAGGCAATCAAATTCCATCAATGGCAGGAAGCCACTTATCCCGGCAAAACCAGCGAGGAACTCGGCGGTGAATGGGAAGTCGATTATCCATACTGGAATGATACTTACAGTGCCTTTTGCCATATGTTGACCCAAATGGATGCAGAAACGGCAGACAGCGTCCTGCTGGATGAGATGGTCTATTTAATTGCCAGGGCCAACGAAGCGGAGGGATTTATACAGGAGACCACTTCCCATCCACAATGGTTTGAGTGCCTCTGCCGCAGGGCCGCAGCTTCCAATGAGAATGAGGCCAAGTGGCAGTTTGCTGCCTATCTGCCGGAATGCTCATGTAGTCAGAAAGTCAGGGATATAATTCTGGATTTCGCAAAGGACCCCAATGAATATGTGAGCCGGCGGGCGCTTTTGGCGATGCCTGCTCTGCGTCCTGACTGTGTGGAACAGTTCGCTCCGCTGTTTTGGGAGCGCAACTGTTACTCTCCTGAACTTCAGGAATACCAGCGGATCGCCGTTCTGATTTCACTGGATGCCATCCATTCCGACCAGCTTCCACAATACTTGGAATGGGCCAAGCAGGATGGTCAGAGCTATCTGCTGGAACACGCAAAACGAAGGGTTCATGTTCATAGGTACACAATGTGACCTATGGGGATTATCCAGTCGGTACGGGGAACGCCGATTTTGATCAGGCTAAACTTCAACACCGGAGAGCTTCAGGTAAAGCGGCAGGTACACCGGGTCAAGGGAGAATTGGCAGTGTCCGAGCCGAAAACAAAGGCGTCCAACCGGAGCGTCATCCTCCCGCCCCCTGTTCTGATGGTGCTGAGTGACTACAAAACCGAAATAAACTCTGTATGGCTGTTCCCCTCCCCGCTGAACAATGACTCGCCCAGAGATCCCGCTGCTGTCCGCAAGCGGCTGACTGCCATACTGGAGCGGGCCGGCTGCAAGCGTGTCAGATTCCATGATCTGCGGCACCCGTATGTCAAGCACACGACAAAAATTTTTAGCTTGCGCTTGATGGATTTTCAAGCGCAGGCTTATCCTGATGCTCGGCGAAAAACTCGCGGAGCTTGTCAGCTTCATCGGGGAGGACAAAGCCGAAGCCCTGTCCGTCTACTCTGCAATAGAAAGCAATTTTCATGTCTGCCACCTCAATCGAAAATATCTTGGATTTTATATGCGATCTCAATGCGCTTATCGGGGTACACCAGCACCCGGTCGATCAGCAGCTCGGCCAGCTCGGTGGTCAGCGTGTCCGCATCGAAAATTGCCTTGGACGCTTCCATGCGGCTGTCCTGCCGTGCCTGTTCGTCCTGCTTCTGCTTCGCCTGTGCCAATACTGCGGCATAGGCGTTTTTTGTTTTCAGTAGCAGCTCGTCACACGTGGCCTTTTCTGCCTTGTAGGTGTTCAGGTCGATCTCGCCCATGAGATAGCGTTCGTAAAGTGTGCGCTTGTCATCTTGCAGCGCCTCGATCTGCTGCTCATATTCGGCGCGTTCCGGTACGGAAGCATCCACCCGGAGCGTACCGTCAGGGGCAAGCGGTGCGGCGGCTTCCATCTGCTTTTTCAGCGTCAGGAATACCGTCTGTTCCAGCTCTGCGGCGTTCAGACGCATCTTGTGGCAGCGGCTTTCTTCGTCTGCTTCGGAATGGCGGCAGTAATAATACGAGGTTTTCTGCATGGTGCGGGATAGTGCATGACCGCAGCAGCCACAGAAGGCTTTGCCTTTCAGCGGGTAGTCCCGCTTTTTCTTGTTTGGCTGGGAAAATCGGAGCTGGCTGGCCTGCACGGTATCAAACACGGCTTTCTCTACGATGGCCGGGTGATGGTCAGGGATGATGTACCACGATTCTCTGTCCTTCAGGCGGCTTCTGGTGCCGCCTACTTCGAGAACCGCCCGCTTGCCGATCACATACACGCCGGTGTAGCGTTCGTCCTCCAAAATGCGGAGAATGGTGGATGTACTCCAAATCCCGTGACAGCGGGAAATATCGTGGGTGTGATTGCCGTGCGCCGCTTTGTACTGGCCGGGAGTGGGGATGCTTCTGCGGAACAGCTCCCGCGTGATGGCGGTGGCGTTGATACCCTCTGCGGCAAGCTGGAAGATAAGCTGGACGATGGCAGCGGCCTCCGGGTCAGGCTCCATTCTGCCATCGGCGCTTTTGCGGTAGCCGTAGGGACAAATCTTGCTCTGATACTCGCCGCGCTGCATCTTGGCGTACTTGGCGCTCTTGGTTTTAATGGACATATCGCGGCTGTAATACTCGCTGATGAGATACTTGAACGCCACATCCATGCCGCCGGTGTCGCCCTTGAATTTGCTGCTGTCAAAATCGTCGCTGATGGAAATGAAGCGGGTATGGAACAGTGGGAACACACGCTCGATGAAGTAGCCGGTTTCAATGCTGTTACGCCCGAAGCGGGAAAAATCCTTGACAATGATGCAGTCGATCTGATTGGCCCGCACCAGCTCAATGAGCTTCTGTACCTGCGGACGCTCAAAATTTGTGCCGCTGTACCCATTGTCGATGAACTCCATAATCTCCGCGTTCAGGGCTTCGGGCATGGAAGCCGCGTACTCGTGGAGGACAAGGCTCTGATTTTCAATGCTCAGGCTATCGTACTTGTAGTCCTCGATGGAGAGGCGGATGTAGAGGGCGATCACATATTTCTGCATTGTTCCAGCACCTCCGCATAGGTTTCAAACTCGCTCTGAAAGCGATAGCGCACCGTGATCTGCTTGTCGTGGGATACCTCGATGCGGTCGATCAGCCGCTCGATAAGAGCGCCGGTCAGCGCACGGTCGGTCTTGATCTGCGCGGCGTCCTGTTCCAACGCCCGGTGCTGCTCAATCTGCGTATCCATCGTCCGCAGGCCGTCCTCCAACTGCTCCATTTCCACGGCGAGGTCGGCAATGCGGCTTTCGTACTTCTCCTTGTAGTCAAAGTATTCATCCTTGGTGAGAACACCTTGGACGAGGTTTTCATATAAGCTCCGCACGATACCGCGAAGCCGCTGGATTTCCTGCTTGCGGCTGGTGATCTTCTCTCGCGGCTCAGCGCGGTCAGCGGCCTGCCGGGGCAGCTCCGCAAGAGAGAGGGTGTATTGCCCCAGCGCCGTATCAAGCGCGTCCTGAAGCATATCTGCCAGCATATCCAGCAGCATATCCTCGCGGATGGTCACTCCGGGGCAGACATCCTTGCTGATTCGGCTCCTGCTCAGACAATGGTACAAGTACACATCATCGGACTTCTTGCGGATGTTTCTCTGCCGGTGCAGGCTGCCGCCGCAATGGGCGCAGAACACCTTGCCTTTGAGCAAATTCGGCGTGAAGGCTTTGACCTCTCGCGCCTTGGCGCGGCTGGCGGTCTGATTGAGAATTTCCTGCACCGCCGCGAACTGTTCCCGGCTGATGATGGCCTCATGGGTGTTCCGCACGACCGTCCATTCCTCGGCATCGGCCTTGACCTGCCGGTGATCCACGGTTTTGGTCTGCCCCTGAACGAGATCTCCGGTGTAGACCTCGGAACGAAGAATGACGCCGACCGTTCGGGTCTGCCACTTGCCGCTGCCGAGCAAATTTTCGTGGGTGATCTTGCCCTGCATCTTCTTGTAGTGGCTGGGGGTGAGGATACCCGCTTCATTCAGCCGCACGGCGATGGTATTGAGGCGTGACGAAAATCCCACGATACGCGCCGGCAACCACTGCTGCCGTCCGTTACCGCTTACCGACACCTTCAACGGCACCATCCCTATCATGGCCTCGCTCAACTGAGGCAATCCGCG
>OHRA01000646.1_pt1 | contig 13297 bp, 10 predicted proteins | sample 1578241 | NCBI WGS metagenome assembly OHRA01 (sample SAMEA3879597, study PRJEB24766) | human gut metagenome | biome: human-associated habitat; feature: feces | place: USA | collected 1985/1987 | reverse complement strand
TAAAACCGGGTTCTACTGCATCAAAGCAGCTTTTTGCAAGCAGCTCCTCCATATCCTTCTGCGCACCACCGCCCCAGCCAAAGGTACCGAAGGCTGCAGCCTTTTTGCCCTTAGCGCCGAGTCCTTTAAGATAAATCAGCAGAGAACCCATATTCGGCAGCATGCTGCAATTAAGAGTTGAAGAGCCTGCCAAAAAACCGGAGGCAGTAAAGAGCTCTGCTGCTACCGTACTGTTAGGTGTAGCGCCCATTTTGAATACTTTAACAACAATGCCGGCATTAGCTGCACCACGCGCAATCGCCCGCGCCAACTTTTCCGTACCGCCCCACATGCTGTCATAGGCAATAACAAGGCTGCCATCCTGTACACCGCTGCCCCATTCGCTGTAACAGCGCAGGATATCGGCAATATGCTCCGTCCAGATTACACCATGGGAAGGCGCAATCATTTTAATATCAAGACCGCCCAACTTTGTCAGCGCATTGCCAATCAGCTTTGCATAAGGCCAGAGAATGTTGGCAAAGTATTTTTTAGCTTCGTAGAATAATTCGTCCTGATTTACTTCACAATCAAAGCGCTTGCTGGTAGCGTAATGCTGACCAAAGGCATCATTAGAGAAAAGTATTTTATCATATTCACTATAGGTTGCCATGCTATCAGGCCAATGCAGCATAGCCATCGAAGCAAAGGTCAATGTACGCTTGCCGATGTTTAAGGTTGCACCGTCCTTAACTACTTCAAAAGCAAAGATATCTCCATAATGCTGGATTGCCTCATTTTTACCTTGCATCGTAATATAGAACTTTGCTTTGGGGCAAGCCTTGGCCAACGCCGGCATAGCACCGGAATGGTCAGGCTCAACATGGTTGATGACAATATAATCAATGGTATCCAACGGTGTTACCTTACTGATATTGTTGAGCAGCTCTTCGGTAAAGGGCGCTTTAACAGTATCAATCAAGGTAATCTTTTCATCCATAATCAGGTAAGAGTTATAGGTTGCACCTCTCTCTGTTTTGTAGCCGTGAAAATCACGCACAGCCCAATCCTGAACACCAACGTCATAAATATTTTCTGCAATTTGCAATGGCAGCATAAGAAAACCTCCTTACAATTTTTCAAGAGTAACTTGACGAGTTGATTTATTTAAGCGTAAAACAAGCTCGTGATATTTATTCAGCGTACTGCGATGACCGACACTGACAACAGTAGTCTGCTGTAAACGCTCCTGTAACAGGCTGTACATAGTCGCCTCAGTGTCTTCATCCAAAGCAGAGGTTGCTTCATCCAGGAAAAGCCACTGTGGCTGCTGGATATGGGCACGTACAAAAGCCAAGCGCTGCTGTTCACCAATAGAAAGTACGTGACTCCAATCAGCCTCCAAATCAAGCTTATCCTTGAGATAGCCAATCTGACATAAATCCATCAGATAAATAAGCTCTGCATCATCAACAGGTTTATTCCCCGGGTAAATAAGCGCAGCACGCAGTGTGCCTAATGGCAGATAAGGCTTTTGTGGAATAAACATCAGCTTATCACGTGACGGAAGAAAGATTTTGCCGTCGACGAAGGGCCAGATACCGGATATGGCACGCAGCAAGGTACTTTTACCGCTGCCGCTGACACCCTTAATCAAAACATTATGCCCCGGCTGCAGTATAAAGCTGATATTTTCCAGAAGCGGTTTTCCGTCCGGCAGATTTATCTGCATATCGTTAACCTCAACAACATCTGCAGCAGCAAAGCGTTCCACATGAAAGCGTTCCGCCTGCTGAGAAACCTCGTGCATATGGTGGCCGAAGTAAGTTAAACGCATAACAACAGCCTGCCATTGAGCAATACTGCTATACATATCAACAAAATACGAAAGCGAATCCTGCACACGGCCAAAGGCACTGGCAACCTGCATCAGTCCGCCTAGTGTTACTTCTTTCGTAAGATAACGGTTCATGGCTACAACAAAGGGAAAAATGATAGCGATTTGAGAATAACCGGAATTTAAAAAGACAAGCTGTTTCTGTTTATTAACCAGTTTCCAGAAGTTATCCAAGAGTATTTTAAAGCGTAGCTTAAATACACTGCCTTCCTGCGCTTCACCACGGTAGAAGGCAACGCTTTCCGCACTTTCACGCAGGCGAATCATACTGAAACGGAAATCCGCCTCATATTTCTGTTGGATGAAGTTGATTTTTACCAGCTTGCGGCCAACAATGTGGGTAATATAGGTACCAATGACAGAATAAAGTAATGATGCCCACAGCATGTAGCCATTTATAGTCCACGTTTTGCCCATAAAGGTAAAGCTAAGACTGCCGGAAAGATTGTAGAGGATGACAACAAAGGACGCAAAGGTGCAAAAAGCTTTGAGAATACCTATACCGAAGCTTAAGGTCATTTCGACAAACTGACGCACATCCTCACTGATACGTTGGTCAGGGTTATCCGTATCCTTACCGAACATCTGCAGATTGTAGTATGTTTTGTTTTGCAGCCAGATGTCAATAAAACGCGTTGTCAGCCAACGACGCCAATTCAAAATCAATGTCTGCTGCAGATAATATGAGTATACTGCCAATAAGATATAAATGGCAGCTAACCATGAAAAATGAATAAGCTCGTCAAAAATCTTCTTTGCATCATAATTTTGCAAGGCGCTGTAAAAGCTATTGTTCCACTGGTTAAGCAGAACAAGCATATAAACTACGCCAAGTGTCAGCGCTATGATACAGCCCAATAAAAAGAAAGCCTTTTTCTTCTCTTCGGATTGCCAATAGCTTTTCGTAAGGTACCAGACATCCCTAAAAAACTGTCTGGTCAGATTAAATCGTTGCATATACTCAAGACTCCTCTTGTAAAGAAATGCTATTCAATTCTTGAACAGTTCTTTTTTATTATACTATAAATATTAGCCTAAGAGTATCGCCAACAATAAAATTTACATTTTAGATACAAAAAAGAGCTCACACTAATGTGTGAGCTCTTGAAGTTAGCTAATGATTATTTGCCAACAGGACCGATCATAGCCAGCATGGTACCTGCAGCAACTGCAGTACCGATAACGCCTGCTACGTTAGGACCCATAGCATGCATCAGCAGGAAGTTGGACGGATTTGCTTTTTGGCCAACAACTTGAGATACACGAGCAGCCATAGGAACTGCGGATACACCGGCGGAACCGATCAACGGGTTGGTCTTGCCACCGTCTACCATGCACATCAGCTTGCCGAAGATAACGCCGGCAGCAGTACCAGCTACGAATGCAACCAGACCCAGAACGATGATCAGCAGAGTCTTAGCGTTCAAGAAAGACTCAGCGCTCATGGTCAGACCAGTACCGGTAGCCAGCATGATGGTTACGGTGTTCATCAGAGCATTTTGTGCGGTGTCGGACAGACGATCCAAGCAGCCAGCTTCTTTGAACAGGTTACCAAGCATCAGCATACCAATCAGAGCAGTTACGGAAGGTAACAGCAGAGAAATAACGATGGTGCACATGATCGGGAAAGCAACCTTTTCAAAGTGAGAAACCGGACGCAGCTGTTGCATAACGATCTTACGATCTGCTTCAGTGGTGAACAGTTTCATGATAGGAGGCTGAATCAGCGGAACCAGAGACATGTAGGAGTAAGCAGCAACTGCGATTGCACCTAACAGCTGAGGAGCCATTTTAGCAGCCAGGTAGATGGAAGTCGGGCCGTCAGCACCACCGATGATGCCGATAGCAGCAGCTTCTTGTACGGTGAAGCCAAGCAGCATAGCGCCCAGCAGAGCTACGAATACGCCAGCCTGTGCAGCAGCGCCCAAGAGCAGGGTTTTCGGGTTAGCCAGCAGAGGACCAAAGTCGGTCATAGCGCCTACGCCCAAGAAGATCAACGGAGGGAATACTTCGTGGTGAATACCATACATGATAACGGACATAACACCAGGTTCTTCGAAACCGTTTTTAGGAATGTTAGCAAGAATACAACCGAATGCGATCGGGGACAGCAGCAAAGGCTCAAAACCTTTACCAATAGCCATATAAAGCAGAACCAGACCTACAACGATCATGATTACGTGACCGCCTGTCAGTGCAGAGAAACCGGAATCTGCCCATACGGAAGACAAAGCAACGAGAAATGCTTCCATTTAATATCCTCCCAATTTTCAATTTGTGGAAGGGGCTCTGCGAAAAGCCCCCTCCAAAGATCAAGGGTATTTAAGACTTACTGATATTGCGAACTATCGAGTAAGAATTAGAGAACGATCATAACGTCGCCGGTAGCAACAGTTTGACCTGCGGAAACGCGAACGTCGGAAACAGTGCCATCAGCCGGAGCCATGATTTCGTTTTGCATTTTCATAGCTTCCAGAATCAGCAGAACGTCGCCGGATTTAACAGCGTCGCCAGCTTTTACGTTAACGGACAGAACTTTGCCCGGCATAGGAGCGGAAACGGTGGTTGCACCAGCAGCAACCGGAGCAGCAGCTTTCGGAGCCGGAGCCGGAGCAGCTTTCGGAGCCGGAGCAGCAGCCGGAGCCGGAGCAGCTTTCGGAGCAGCTTTCGGAGCGGAAGCAACAACGCCTGCTTCTTCAACTTCAACTTCGTATGCGGTACCATTTACGGTGATAGTATACTTTTTCATGGATATAATCCTCCTTAAAATCTCGTTTTTTAATTAAAATTGCAAACTATATGCATTAGAAGCATTCTTTACGAACGCTAATAGCTTCAACACGACTGCTTACAGTCCATGCAGATTTAGCATCAATACGACGTACGCAAGCGATTTGGTCTGCGCTAACGCCGCAAGCTGCTACTGCTGCAGCGATAACAGCGATAATTTCGCTATCATCTTGAGCTGCTGCAACCGGAGCTGCAGCGGGAGCTGCTGCCGGTGTAGGAGCTACTGCCGGTTTAGCAACTTTTTTTTTAGTCGGATCGATAACTTGGAGTAAGTTCATCAATATGCCCAGAGCGATCAGTACGCCGAATACGATGGTCATATTGATTAAAGCAATCAACCAAGGATTAGTAGTAACAGGACCCATTTATTTCACCTCATCTTATCTTAAAATAGGTTGTTTAAGCACTAAGCAACTGCTTGTGAATTACAAAGGAATGTTGCCGTGGCGTTTTGCCGGACGGGTTTCGCGTTTGCTTTCCAGCATTTGCAGAGCGTTGATGATGGTGGGACGAGTATTTTTCGGTTCGATAACCATGTCAACCATGCCGCGCATTGCTGCTTGGTACGGAGTAGCGAAGTTGTCGATGTACTCTTTAGTCTTAGCTTCAACATCAGGATCTTTACGGAAGATGATGTTAGCAGCACCAGCAGGACCCATAACTGCGATTTCAGCGGTCGGCCATGCGATAACTTGGTCAGCGCCCAGGTCTTGAGAGCACATTGCCAGGTAGGAACCGCCGTAAGCTTTACGGGTAACCAGAGTGATTTTAGGAACAGTTGCTTCAGAGTAAGCATACAGCATCTTAGCGCCGTGACGGATAATGCCGCCGTATTCTTGGTTGCAGCCAGGCAGGAAGCCAGGAACGTCAACCAGGTTCAGCAGAGGAATGCCGAAAGCGTCGCAGAAGCGGATGAAACGAGCGGATTTATCGGAAGCGTTGATATCCAGGCAGCCAGCCATAACTTTCGGTTGGTTAGCAATGATACCTACGGTTTGACCATCCATACGAGCGAAGCAAGTGATGATGTTGGTTGCCCAGTATTTTTGGTTTTCATAGAATTCGCCGTTATCTACGATAGATCTGATTACATCATACATATCGTAAGCTTGGTTGGAGTTGTCCGGCAGCAGAGTGTTCAGGCTGTCGTCGGTACGCATCGGGTCATCACCAGTCTCTACGATCGGAGCACCTTCAACGTTGTTGGAAGGCAGGAAGGAGAGCAGGTAACGGATTTGTTGCAGGCAGTCTTCGTCGTTTTCAGCAGCAAAGTGAGCAACACCAGAAGTGCTGTTGTGGGTCATAGCGCCACCCAGTTGTTCTTGGGTTACATCTTCACCGGTAACGGATTTAACTACTGCAGGGCCGGTAATGAACATTTTGGAAGTGTTCTTTACCATGTAGATGAAGTCGGTCAGTGCCGGGCTGTATACAGCGCCGCCAGCGGAAGGACCCATAATTGCAGAAATCTGAGGAACTACGCCGGAAGCAATGGTGTTCTCGAAGAAGATTTTACCATAGCCAGCCAGAGCGTCGATAGCTTCTTGGATACGAGCACCGCCGGAATCGTTCAGGCCAACCAGCGGAGCACCCATTTTCAGTGCCAAACGTTGTACTTTAACGATTTTAGCAGCATGCATTTCGCCGAGGGAGCCACCTTCAACGGTGAAGTCCTGTGCGAATACATAAACCAGACGGCCATCGATGGTGCCGTAACCGGTGGTTACGCCTTCACCAGGCAGTTCTTTCTTTTCTTGACCGAAGTTGTAGCAACGATGACGTACAAAACGGTCGAGTTCTACGAAGGAACCTTCGTCGAGGAGAGCAGCGATTCTTTCACGAGCAGTCATTTTGCCGGATTCATGTTGTTTAGCAACACGTTTTTCGCCACCAGCAGCCAGAATTACTTCGGCTTTTTTGAGCATTTTCTCAATTTTTTCTTGAGTAGACAAATCTTACACCTCCATCATTATTGGGAGAACAAATTTATACACAGATGCTGAAGATATATCACTTGTATATCTTCAGCATTATGTAGCTTAAATTATGGGACCTTAAATCGCCCTGAATCTACGAAACTAATAAATTAGTCTTTGTAGGTTGCAGCCGGTTGGCACAGCTCAAGCAGCAGGCCAGCGGATTTCGGATGAACGAAAGCAATTTTCATTTGGCCAGCACCGTTACGAGGAGCTTTGTCGATCATGCGAACGCCAGCTTCGGTCAGGTCAGCGATAGCTGCTTTGATGTCGTCAACGCGCAGAGCCATATGTTGGATGCCAGGGCCGTTTTTAGCAATGTATTTGCCGATAGGACCATCGTTGTTTTCAGTGATATCAACAAGGAGCTCAATCAGGGTTTCGCCGCAGGGAACAAATACGGTAGCAACACCTTGTTCTTTAACTTCTTCAGTACCGGTAGCTTTCAGGCCCAGTACCTCAGTGTAAATTTTTGCAGCTTCTTCCAAGGTACCAGCGCAAGCGATACCTACATGGTCAACACAAATAGTTTTGAATGCCATAATAAATTCCTCCTAAAATTGTTTTTTTTGGCGGTTTATTTTAAAACCTTGCCAACAATATCATCAACGACAGAGTACGGCTCAATCTCGCGGGACTGCATTTTTACAACTAAGTTGTCAAATTCATCCGTTTGAATGACGTTCTTGTCGATGTAGCGATTTACATGGTCATTAAGCATAGCGGTAACCTCGTTTTTAATACGAGCTTTACGGATATCGTTTAATTTACCACTCTCAATCAAATATGCCTTGTGAGCCTCAATAGAGTCCACAACAGCCTCTATACCTTCACCCTTGCTGGCAATGGTCCTGTTAATCGGAGGACGCCAGCCAACATGTTCGGGATTTAATTCGAGCATCATCTCAATCTCAATGTTGAGCTTGTCTGTACCTTCACGATCAGCTTTGTTAATCGTGAACAGGTCACCGATTTCAAGTATACCTGCTTTAATAGCCTGGATATCGTCGCCCATGCCAGGAATTACTACTACCATAGTAGTATCTGCGGTCTTTACAATGTCAACCTCAGATTGTCCTACGCCTACGGTTTCAACGATAATTACATCCATGCCGAAAGCATCCATTAATTTAACAGCGTCACCTGCTTTTTGAGACAGGCCGCCAAGACTGCCGCGAGTTGCCATAGAGCGTACAAAAATGCCCTCGTCTGCGGTCAGATCCATCATTCTGATACGGTCGCCTAAAATAGCGCCGCCAGAATACGGGCTAGTGGGGTCAATTGCTACGATACCTACGGTCTTGCCGCGTTTACGGTATTCCTTAGCCAATTTATCAGTCAGAGTACTTTTACCAGCACCCGGAGGGCCGGTGATACCAATTACATAAGCATTACCAGTATGAGGATAAATCTCTGTCATAATTTGGACAGCATCATCGTATTCATTTTCAACAGCAGTGATTGCTTTAGATAATGCAAGACGAGAATGATTTAATAATTTATCTACTATTTCCATAATTCACACCGCCTTGTTTTTGGATAGTGAATATTTTATAAGGCAAGCCGGGACAAACCCGGCTTGCTTTAAGGGATAAAATTATTTTACGTTAGCGTTGATGAAATCAACAATTTTGCTGGTCGGGGTGCCCGGAGTGAATACTTCAGCAATGCCAGCAGCTTTCAGGCCAGGGATGTCAGCGTCAGGAATAACGCCGCCGCCGATAACCAGAACGTCGGTCATGCCTTTTTCTTTCAGCAGTTCAACTACTTTCGGGAAAAGGGTGTTGTGAGCGCCGGACAGCAGGGACAGTGCAACAACGTTTACGTCGTCTTGCAGAGCAGCTTCAGCGATTTGTTCCGGAGTCAGACGGATACCGGTGTAGATAACTTCAAAACCAGCGTCGCGCAGAGCACGAGCTACAACTTTAGCACCGCGGTCATGGCCATCCAGACCCGGTTTAGCAACTAAAACTTTAACGTTTGCCATTATAGTTTACCTCCGTATATTGGTTGAGTTTACAAATTAGAGTGCAGTATGAGGTTGGTATTCACCGAATACTTGTCTCATAACGCCACAGATTTCACCTTCGGTTGCATATGCACGAACTGCATCCAGGATGTAAGGCATCAGGTTTACATTTTCGTCTGCGCATGCAACTTTCAGAGCAGCCAGAGTTTCTTCTACTTTAGCGTTGTCACGGCGAGCTTTCAGAGCAGCAATCTTTTCAGCTTGCAGCTTGCCTACAGAACCGTCTACGCGCAGCAGGTTTTTCGGAGCTTCTTCTTCTTGGGTGAATTTGTTAACGCCAACGATGATACGGTCGCCTTTTTCGATTTCCATCTGCCATTTGTAAGCAGAGTCTTGGATTTCTTTTTGGATGTAGCCTTTAGCGATAGCTTCAGGAGCGCCACCGATTTCGTCAATTTTCTTAATGTATTCCCAAGCTTCAGCTTCGATCTTATCGGTCAAAGCTTCTACATAGTAGGAGCCGCCCAACGGATCGATGGTGTCAGCCAGACCAGATTCGTAAGCAACGATTTGTTGGGTACGCAGAGCGATGGTTACAGACTCAGTGGTCGGCAGTGCCAAAGCTTCGTCTTTGGAGTTGGTGTGCAGGGATTGAGTACCACCCATTACAGCAGCAGCAGTTTGCAGAGCAACACGAACGATGTTGTTGTTCGGTTGTTGAGCGGTCAGCATGGAGCCAGCGGTTTGGGTATGTACACGCAGCATCATGGATTTAGCTTTCTTAGCGCCAAAACGCTCTTTCATAACTTTGGACCATACACGACGGGAAGCACGGAATTTAGCAACTTCTTCGAGTACGTTGTTATGAGCATTCCAGAAGAAGGACAGACGGCCTGCAAATGCGTCAACGTCCAGACCAGCTTTGATAGCAGCTTCTACATAAGCGATACCATCAGCAATGGTGAATGCGATTTCCTGAGAAGCGGTGGAACCAGCTTCACGGATATGGTAACCGGAAATGGAAATGGTGTTCCACAGCGGTACGTTCTTGGAGCAATATTCAAAAATGTTGGTGATCAAACGCATGGACGGTTTCGGCGGGAAAATGTAAGTGCCGCGAGCAGCATACTCTTTCAGAATATCGTTCTGAATGGTACCACGCAGTTTGTCAGCGGAAACGCCTTGTTTCTCAGCTACTGCAATGTACATAGCCAGCAGTACGGAAGCAGGAGCGTTGATGGTCATAGAAGTGGATACTTTATCCAGAGAAATTTGGTCGAACAGGATTTCCATGTCAGCCAGGGAGTAACGATAACGTTTGTTGGATTCTTCAGCGGTGGAGAAACCAGCGTACATACGCATGGTCCAGAAACGGCCACGATACATGGTCGGTTGAACACCACGGGTGTAAGGATATTCACCAGGGAAGCCCAGTTTAGTCATGTAGTCAAAGTTTTCACCAAGATCTACCGGGGTGTACAGTCTGTTAGGAACCAGGTTTGCGCGTTCAGGGAATTTTGCCAGTTTAGCTTCAACTTCAGCATGATATTTCTCTAAACCAGCTTTAATGTTTTCAAATGCCATTCTCAAATCCTCCTTAAAATATTTGTGTTTCATATTTCGGATTGGACGGTTCCGAAATGATGGTGAGAGTGTTCCGTCTATGACGGCTATATATGGCAAAGTCTAGGGTGAGACTTCGTCAACTGAATTTATTGGGCAAAGCCTTGGGTGAGGCTTTGTCTATGTATACCTGCCGGTGGGAATCTCACCCACCGGCAAGCACATTACATAGTTTAACCTATTTTGCAAAACTTAACAAGGGGTTTCGCAAAGTTTTTTTAAAATTATTTACCTTCAACCATGCCTTCCATGGAACCGGTTTCAGCAAACATTTTGTAGCAATCGAATGCTTCTGCCAGGATGTGCGGAGTTTGGCTGTTGCCGCAAGCTTCGCAAGCGCGTTTGAAGTAATCATACAGCCAAGGTTGATATTTCGGGTTAGCAATCTGATCGATGATGATCGGAGCTTTTTCTTTCGGGCTCAGGCCACGCAGGTCAGCAACGCCACGTTCGGAAACGATAACGTCAACATCCAGGGTAGCATGGTCGATATGGCTGCAGAACGGAACTACGGAAGAAATCTTGCCGCCTTTTGCCAGAGAGTTGGTGAAGAATACGGTCAGGTAGCCGTTACGAGCGAAGTCGCCGGAACCGCCAACGCCGTTCATCAGCTTGGTGCCGCAAACATGAGTGGAGTTTACGTTACCATAGATATCAACTTCAATAGCGGTGTTCATTGCGATTACGCCGATACGACGAGCAACTTCAGGGCTGTTGGAGATTTCTTGCGGACGGAGCAGCAAGTATTTTTTGTAGTGTTCTACGTTCTCGTAGAATTTCTTTTGGCACTCAGGAGACGGAGTCAGAGCGGTACCGGAAGCAACGCGGAGTTTGCCAGCGTCAATCAGGTCGAACATACCATCTTGAATAACCTCAGTGTAAACGGTCAGGTCTTCGAAATCGGAGTTAACCAGACCATTGATAACTGCGTTAGCAACGGAGCCTACGCCGGATTGCAACGGCAGCAGGTTTTTCGGCAGACGGCCTTCTTTAACTTCGTTTTTCAGGAAGTTAACGAGGTTAGCGCCCATATGTTTAGCGTCGTCGTCGATTTCGCCCAGCGGACGAACGATGTCAGGACGGTCGCAAGGAACTACTGCAACGATTTTTTCTACTTCGCAAGGAATGTAGGTGGTACCGATGCGGTCTTCCGGAGCGGTGATAGGAATCGGTTGACGATTCGGGGGATCCAGAGGAATATAGGAGTCATGCATGCCTTCCAAGCCTACCGGTTGAGTGGTGTTAACTTCAACGATAACCTTTTTAGCGCCAGCTACATAAGAGGAGCTGTTGCCCATGGAAGTGGTCGGAATCAGGCCAACCATGCCATTGCCAAGGTCGTTGATTTTGCAAACTTCAACGATTGCAACATCCGGACCGGTCGGACGGCCAGCCATGTAACCATAGCGAACCATTTGAGCCATGTGAGACAGATGAATATCAGCGTATTTTACTTTACCAGCGTTGATAGCTTTACGCATGGTGCCGTTGGTCTGGTAAGGCAGACGACGGTCAATGATGTCAGCTTCAACCATTGCTTGGTCGATTTCAGGACCAACAGATGCGCCAGTCCAAACGTTAACTTTGAAAGGAGTTTTTTTGCCCTTTTCAGCAAGAGCCAGAGGAACAGCTTTCGGATAGCCAGACGGGGTAAAACCGCTGACACCTAAATTGTCACCATCTTTTACGAATTCTGCAGCAGCTTCAGCGCTCATCACTTTGTCAGCTACTACGTCACAAATGCGATCTTTAATATCGATCATGTTTACCTTCCTCCTTTTAATTAGGACATTGAGTTTTTATAAGGGTGTTACCCCTTTGCATATAACTTATCAGCAATACCTTGCGGCATTACGAATAAGATATTACCGTATATCAAGCTCTTCACAAATATTTCATACTTGACTATATAGTCATTTCGACATGTAAGAGAAAACTCCTGCTTGTACTATAAATATTTTTTCAAAGGCTTCTTTACTATCTGCTACAATTATAACACATTTTCAGAAAAACTTCACTTTTTTCTGTCAAATTTTTCTTGTGTTTTACATAGCAGGCAAATTGCACTCAACGATATATATAATACCAATAAAATTGTAACACTGCAAGCTTTTTCTTTACAAATTTACAAAACACCCCCTTCTTTTCAAGGAAAAAAAGGGGGATTTGTATTATCCAGATAGAACAATTAACGGTTTTGCGCGTGGTAATGTGTGTGCAATAGACTATGTGCCTTCTCGGAAAGAGGTTTACCTAACCAAGTATCATAAAGTGTTTTTATTTCCGGGTTTTCGTGCGATTTTCGTAATTCGCTTGTACGGTCGCAATTAAAAATAGCTTCACGGCGTTTTTGCCTGATAGAAGCATCCACCGGAACCGGCTGACCGCCGCCGCCGATGCAGCCGCCGGGGCAGGCCATAACCTCAATAAACTGATAATCCGCGGTACCTGCTTTAATGCGTTCCAGCATCATCTTGGCAGATTTAAGCGTATGTACTACGGCAACCTTCACGGATACACCTGTTACATCAATAACAGCCTCACGTGTCTGCTCCATGCCGCGTACCTCATTATATTCAAGCTTCGGCAACTCCTTGCCGGCAACAACCTCAGCAACGGTACGCAAAGCCGCTTCCATTACGCCGCCTGTAGTGCCGAAGATAACTGCGGCACCAGTGCCGGTTCCCAGCGGAGAATCGAACTCTGCTTCTTCCAGAGCGTTAAAATCTATACCTGCCTCGCGAATCATGCGTCCCAGCTCGCGCGTTGTAATAACTACGTCTACATCACGATAACCGCTGGCGCACATTTCTTCGCGCGCAGCCTCTGCCTTTTTCGCGGTACAGGGCATTACAGATACACTGACAATTTTAGCCGGGTCAATGCCTGCGCGTTCCGCAAAGTAGGTTTTGGCAACAGCGCCGAACATCTGCTGCGGAGATTTGGCAGTAGAAAGATGCGGCAGCAACTCAGGATATTTCAGCTCAATCATATTTACCCAGCCGGGGCTGCAGGAGGTAATCATCGGCAGCACGCCGCCATTCTGCAAACGCTGCAGGAACT
>OHRA01000640.1_pt1 | contig 13367 bp, 13 predicted proteins | sample 1578241 | NCBI WGS metagenome assembly OHRA01 (sample SAMEA3879597, study PRJEB24766) | human gut metagenome | biome: human-associated habitat; feature: feces | place: USA | collected 1985/1987 | reverse complement strand
ACGGTGCCCGCGTACCCACCGGTGTGCTGAATGAGATGCTGGCCCGTGCCACCGCTCGGATGCAGCCGCCCAGCGACAAGGGCCGCCGCCTGAAGATCTTCTACCTGACCCAGGCTTCCACCCGTCCGCCGACGTTCGTGGCCTTCGTCAACGCAAAGCACCTGTTCCACTTCAGCTATCAGCGGTATATCATCAACCAGATCCGCGAGAACTTCGGTCTGGAGCACACCCCCATCCGCCTTGTCGTGCGGGAGCGCGGCTCCGGCGAGGTGGGTGCCAAGGACGTATAACACGTCAGGAGGGCTCAGATGATGGAATCTGTTCTCATCGCTGCGGTGTCCGCCGTGCAGGCATACCTGCTGGGCAGCATCGACACCGGTATCCTCGTCAGCAAGTTTTTGTACCACGATGATGTGCGCAAGTACGGCAGCGGCGCTGCCGGCATGACCAATATGCTGCGCACCTTCGGCAAAAAGGCAGCGGCACTTACCGCTTTCGGTGATGTGCTCAAGGGCGTGCTGGCTGTGTGCATCGGCCGCTGGCTGTTCACCCTGATGCCGGAGAGTACCACGCTCTCGCCGTATCTTGCGGTGTATCTTGCCGCCATCTTTGCCATTATCGGCCACTTGAAGCCCCTGTATTTCGGCTTTAAGGGCGGCAAGGGCGTACTGGTGGCGGGTGGTACCATTCTGGCCATCCAGCCGGTGCTGATCCCCTTTCTGGCGGTCATCTTTCTGGCCTGCCTGCTGCCCACGGGCATGGTATCGCTGGGCAGCGTGACCATGGCGGCACTCTACCCGGTGCTCACCATCTTGTACGGTGTGTTCCGGGGCTACTCCGCCGCCGATCTTACCGTGTGTGCCATCGGCTCGGTGATCATGGGCGCGATGGTCATTTATATGCACCGCTCCAACATCCAGCGCATCCGCGAGGGCAAAGAGTACCGCTTCGGAAAGCACAATAAAAAATAAAGCATCATAAAATGCCCCGCAGTCTGCTGGTTTTCCGGCAGTGCTGCGGGGCATTTTTGCTTATGTTATTTCGGCTCCGGGCCGGCCTGCTCAAAATCGTACTCGTCAAAAGTCTCTTCTTCGACGGGAATGGCCTCGGAGACCTCCGTTCTGACGCGCTCTTTCAGGCGGGAGAAAACCTCATCGGCGGGGATGCCGCTCTGGTTGGGGGTCAGATCTGGAGCGGGCTTGCCGTCAGGCAGGTGGGCACCAAAGGCCGGCACAAAGAAGAACTTGCGCACGACAAAGATCAACGCAATGGCACCCACGCTGATGAGGTTGTCCAGAGCCGATTCGTGGCCGACCACCATGTGGCGTGCAATGGCGTAGAGCAGCACTTCCAGGCTGCTGCCGGGGCTGTGCTTGGCCAGCATCTTGATGAACTCCACGCCGATGACGATGTCCAGCGCCCGCTCAAGGAAGCCGCGGATCTCTACATCGTTGCCATCAAACAGCAGGCCCGGCATCCACTTGAGCAGGGGGATGAAGCTGAGCAGCAGGCCGATGAGCACCAGCCCGGACAGCACGATCTCCAGCAGGGTGGAGGCCTGAATGATGTAACTGCGCAGTGCCTTGCGGCTGCGGCTCTCAACGTGGGAGGAGTGCGGGGTGTCGGAAGGATGGGACATGATGCGGCATCTCCTTTGCTCAAGATCGTGAAACGAAAAAAGCTGACAAACTTTTCTTAAGTTTAGCAAAGGATCTGAGCAAAGTCAATGAAATGTGCCGAATTTTCTGGGAATTACTGGACGGCCACATAGCCGGAGTGCTCAATGCAGGAACGGCCTGCATCGGTGGAGAGCCACTCGTAGATCCTGCGTTCCGGGCTGTCGGCAGCGGAATCCTGCAGGATGGCGGCGGCGGCGCTGATCACCGGCACCAGCTCCGGGCTGATCTGGCTGCACAGCTCTGCAAGGAGCCGGGGCGACAGATCAACAGGAGCCACAAAGGTCAGGTTCCGGTTGAGCAGGGCGGCAAGCGCCGCTGCATTTTCCCGGGAAAGACCGGTGCGGACCCGCGCCACACGGGTGCGGACATAACCGGCAGTGGTCACAGCCAGCACCGCTGCGGCGCTGCGGCCCACCTGCACCACCTCGTAGTGGGCGATGCAGAGATCCTCAGCACAGGGGGTGCTGACGGCGGCGGTGCAGCCGCTGATGGCGGCCAGCGCCTTGGCGGCACCCTGTGCCAGCTTTTCCGGCTCGTGGTCAAGGCTTGCGAACACCGCGTCCACACGGGCGCGGGTCACACGGTCCAGCGGCTGGTCATCGGTGAGAAGATGATCCAGATAATAACGGTAGCCCTTGGCACTGGGGACACGGCCTGCGCTGGTGTGGGGCTGCTCCAGCAGACCCAGCTTGGTCAGCGCGGCCATCTCGTTGCGCAGCGTGGCACTGGAAACTGCCATATCAAAGTAGTTTGCCAGCACACTGCTGCCCACGGGCTCGCCCTCGAGGCCATACAGCGCAACGATCGCCTGCAAGACACGCTGTTTGCGTGCATCCATCGTCATAGCGCCTGCCTCCTTCGTTCGCTTTTTGTTCTTTAGCACTCCTTCTTCCTGAGTGCTAAGACCATTATATCCAATTTTGCGGCGCTGTCAATAGCTTCTCAGAAAAGTTTTGAAAGATTCATAATTCTGTCATAAAGGCCGCACAAAAAAGAGCCGCCCTGCGGCGGCTCTCCTATATAATAGATCATTCCTCCATCTGCTTTGCCAGAAATGCCGCCGCCACGTTCACCGCCTTGAGCTGGGCGGCATCGGGCTGGGCAGTGCGGTCCTCCGTAAGCAGGCCCACACTGCCGGTGACATCCCCCGCCGCAATGATGGGCACAGCGCACAGCAGCGCCCGGGGTGAGCCCTCACAGGGCAGCAATGCCTTTTCGGGGCTGCCATCGCTCTGGTAGGGCTTGCGGCTGTCCATCAGCTTTTCCAGCGGCTGGCTCACGCTGCGGTCTGCCAGATCCCGCCTGCCCGCACCGGATGCCGCCAGAATGCGGTCCCGGTCTGAGACAAAGGCCGTCAGGGCAAAGCACTTGCTCAGCACATCCACATACTGGGCCGTCACCCCGCTCAGTTCCCCCATGGGCGAATACTTTTTGAAGATGACCTCGCCGTCCCCTGTTGTGAAGATCTCCAGCGGGTCTCCCCTGCGGATGCGCTGGGTGCGGCGGATCTCCTTGGGGATGACCACCCGCCCCAGCTCATCGATGCGGCGCACGATGCCGGTTGCTTTCATAAGGTTCCCTTCCTTTCCATGTTCCGGTTTTGCTTCCAGATTTCTGTGAAGTATGGTTATTCTGTGGAAACAGGAAGGGAATTATTCATTCAGCTCCGGCCGAAGCGCTGCTTATCCTCATACATCCGGTGGTCGGCCAGGATGCGGATGGCACGCACATCGTCGCTGTCGCAGGGGTAGACCGCACAGCCGCAGCTGGTGCCAACCTGCACCTCTGCATCCTGCAGGCGGTAAGGCTCCCGGATGGCTGCCTTGATCTTTTCCACCCGGCTCTTGCAGAACCCCTCCGTTATGGCTCCGTTGACGATGAGGGCGAACTCATCCCCGCCGATGCGGAACACCGCATCGCTCTCCCGCACGCAGCCCCGCAGGCGGCTGGCCACCTCCTTGAGCAGCTGGTCGCCCACATCGTGGCCGTAACGGTCGTTCACAGGCTTGAAACGGTCAAGGTCGAGGTAGAACAGGACAAACGGTGTCCTGTTCAGCTCGTTTTCTTTCAACAATGCGTCAAAATAGCGTTCATTATACAGTCCGGTCAGGCCGTCGGTGTTGGCCAGGTCCTCCATCTGCTGGCGGGCCTCCCCTTCCTGCCGGAGGGCGCGCTCCTTTTCCTCCACGCGCAGGCGGGCATCGGTGCGGACACCGTGCACCAGCACGATGCCTGCGCAGAAGAACAGCCCAGCCAGCAGCAGGATGGTGGCGTTCTGGATCTTCCGCATTCCACTGTCCACCACGTCACGGCCGACGATGCCCACAATGGACAGATCCTGAAAGCCCACAGGCTGGTAGACCAGATAATAGCTCTTGCCCTCAAGCCAGTAGAAAAGGCTGCCGCTGCGGCCCTCTGCCACGTCCTGCCGGGCCCGGGTCAGTGTGCCCGCATCCACCTGCGCACGCTTCTGCAGGTAGTCGAACAGGTTGTCCATCCAGTCCTCGATCTCGCTCTTGGGCTCCTCCGAGAGCATCACATCGCCATCGGGATGGATGATGTAGCAGTCGCTCTGGCCACCGTAAGCACTGCCGCCGATCAATTCCTCTATGGTCTTATTCCGATAGCTCACGGCAAGGCTGGTGTAGGTGGTGCCGTCGATCTCCACCGGCGCAATGGGCGCAGAGTATACCACCCGGCGCTCCCCGCTCCGCATGATGTAGCTGGACACCGTAGGCTTGCCGGTGCGGTACATCTCCTCAAAGGCCGTCCAGAGGTGATCCACTTTTTCATGCTTGCCCCGGATGCTCCAATATTCGCAGTTTTCATTGAACAGATACACGCTGCTGTACCGCCAGATCTCCCGCTCGGCCTCATAGCTGCGCAGGCGTTCCTCCGCCAGACCCTCCTCATTGGCAGCCTGCAGGCTCTTGCCCCACTCGTTCAGCATGTTCCAGTTGCTCCGGCTGAAGATAGTAAACGCCTTATCCACCTGCTCATAGGTCTCCAGCAGGTTGCGGGTGCCTTCGTCATAGAACTGCTGCCGGATGTACAGGATGTACCAGCACAGACCTGTCACCACGACCATCGCCAGCAGCAGCGCAGCTGCCGTCCATCTTTCTTTTTTCTTCCACATATTCAGCTTCTCCTCAGCAGAGTCCCAACTCTCTGCCCTTTTCCGGCCGCATTTCCACAGCCTGCGAAACCACGCAATTCCGTCGAATCAACACTACCAAATTCTGCTTTTTCTGTCAAGGCTTTCGTCAAAGATTATTCGCTGCAAATTTGGGGCATTCTTCTATCCTTTTGCTGCTGTGTATGTTATAATAAAATGTATGGATTTCTGAGGGGGTGCTCTTATGCAGCAGATCGTGATATTGGGCGGCGGTGCAGCGGGCCTTGCCGCCGCATTGGCCGCCGCCCAGTCTGCCCCGGCAGGGGCAGTGCGGGTGACGGTGCTGGACCGCAACCCCAGGTGCGGCAAAAAGCTGTTGGCCACCGGCAACGGCCGCTGCAATTTGGACAACACCGGCATTGCACCGGAGCAGTATTTCACCGCTGACCCCGCCGCCCTGCGGCCCCTGCTGGCCGCGGTGGATGCCGCCGCACCGCTGGAATGGTTCGCGGCGCTGGGCCTGTACACCCGCACCGATGAGGCCGGGCGGGTGTACCCCTACTCCAACCAGGCCGCAGACGTGCTGGCCCTGCTGGAAGGCCACCTTGCCCGGCTGGGCGTGGAGGTGCGTACCGGCTGCACTGTGCAGACCCTGAGCCAGAACCGCAGCGGCTACACCATCCTGTGCGAGGATGCCGAGGGTCAGGACCAGACCCTGCGGGCCGATGCCGTCATCTGCGCCATGGGCGGCAATGCCGGGCCGCAGTTCGGCACCGACGGCTTCGGCACCCGATTCGCCGCCCAGTGCGGCGGAAAGCTGGAGCCGCTGTATCCCTGCCTGACCGCCCTGCAGACAGCAAAGCCCAACCGATCTCTGGCCGGTATCCGGGCCAAGGCCGCTGCCACCCTGCTGGACCTCGACCGCCACTGCACCGTGGCTGTGGAAAACGGCGAGGTGCAGTTCACGGACTACGGGCTTTCGGGCATCTGCATCATGCAGCTGTCCGGCCATCTGGCCCCGGGGCGGGGGCCAAAGCGCCCGGCCGTTGAGCTGGACCTCTTCCCCATGCTGGACGAGACTGCCCTGACCGCCCTGTTTGCGGCCCGGGTGCCCCTGCTGCCGGGCAAGGCACCTGCGGATTTCTGGACAGGTCTGCTCAATCCCAAGCTGGGCCGCGCCCTGTGGGCAGCGGCAAAGCTGCCTGAAAAACCGGTGGACACCCTGCCAGATGCCGCTTGGCAGGTACTGGCCAACGCGGCCAAGCACTGGCTGTTCGAGGGCCTGACCCCCTGCGGCTGGAAGCAGGCCCAGACCACCGGCGGCGGCCTGAGCCTGACCGAAGTGACCCCCAGCTTCCAGTTCAAGGGCTGCCCCGGCCTTTACTTTGTGGGTGAAACGCTGGACTGCGCCGGCAGCTGCGGCGGCTTCAACCTGCACTGGGCCTTTGGCAGCGGCATCGCCGCCGGGCGTGACGCGGTGCGGAGCCTGAAGCGGCCTGCCCCGAAGCCGAATAAAAAGAAGCGATAAAGAACGACCCTCTCCATCCCGCATCTGACAGACAGACTGCAGGGACGGAGAGGGTCATTTTCGTTTCAGATACGCTTGTGTCTCCCGGACCACCACTCCCGAAAGCCCCACCACGCCCACAAGATTGGGCAGCATCATCAGGCCGTTGAAGGTATCGGAGAGCGCCCAGGCCAAGTCCAGCTTCATCACAGCACCCACCAGCACCATGGCCGCAAACACCAGTTTATATCCTGCGGCGGCACGCTCCCCCAGCAGATACACCACTGCCCGGGTGCCGTAATGGCTCCACCCCAGCGTAGTGGAATAGGCAAACAGCAGGACCGACACCGCGATGAACTGCGGCCCGAACGCCCCGAACACCGTGGAAAAGGCCTGCCCCACCAGTGCGGAGCCCTTCACGCCGGTCAGGGCCGCACCGGTGTCCAGATCCACAAGGCCGCTGGTGAGTACCACAAGGGCCGTGAGGGTGCAGACCACCATGGTATCTGCAAACACCTCGAACATGCCCCACATTCCCTGCTGGACAGGCTCCTCCACGTTGGCCGCGCAGTGCACCAGCACCGACGCGCCCAGTCCTGCTTCGTTGGAAAAGGCTCCCCGCTTGAATCCCCAGCTGATGGCCCGGGCCATGCCGTAACCCAGCACCCCGCCCCCGGCGGCCTGCAAGCCAAACGCCCCCCGGAAGATGGCCGCGAATGCCGCCGGGACAGCCGCCCAATGGACACAGACCACGGTCAGCGCCCCGAACAGGTAGAACAGGGCCATGAGCGGGACGATGGCCTCCGTGACTGCGGCCACCCGCTTCAGCCCGCCCAGTATGACCCGCCCGGTGAGCAGGGCCAGTACGATGCCCGTTGCCACCGGCGGCACCCGGAACACCGCCTGCAGATTGCCCGCAATGGAGTTGATCTGGCTCATGTTCCCCATGCCGAAGCTGGCCAGCACGCAAAAGCAGGCAAACAGCACCGCCAGTGCCCGGCCAAAGCCGCCGCCCAGCCCCTCGGCCAGATAGTACATGGGCCCGCCGCACCATCTTCCGGCGGCATCCCGGCGGCGGTAGCAGATGCCCAGCACGTTCTCGGCATAGCTGGTCATCATCCCCAGCAGGGCCATGACCCACATCCAGAACACAGCCCCCGGCCCGCCCGCCAGAATGGCCGCCGCCACGCCCACGATGTTGCCGGTGCCGATGGTCGCCGCCAGCGCCGTGCAAAGGCTCTGAAACTGGCTGATGGCTTCATCGTCTGTGTGGGCGGTCACATTCCGGTCCAGGAAGATGGCCCCGATGGTGTGCCGCATCCAGTACCCGAAATACCGCAGCTGGAAAAAACCGGTGCGCACTGTCAGCAGACAGCCGGTGCCAAACAGCAGTGCCAGCCCCACCGGCCCCCATACCACACCGCCGACCACCGCATTCACCCGCGCCAAGCTCTCCCACATACACAAACGCCCCCTGTGCTCTACTGTATGGCACAGGGGGCGTTTTCATGCCCGGGCAGCGGTTTCTGTATAAAAAAGCGCATCCCGGCCCACCCTGTTCCAAAACGGAACGGAGGAACACGGGATGCACAAGAACGGTTGGAGGCCCTTCTGGGCGGCTTTGGGGGCGGCACTTCTGGTGCTGCTGCCGCTGGTGGGCGGCACAGTCCTGCTCACCCGGCAGATGGTGCGCACCCGCATCCAGACCGCCCAGCCCCAGAGCGGGGTACCCATCCAGCTGCCCCGGGCCGAGCACCGGATGACCCTGCTTCTCTGCACCGCCGGGGAGCAGCCGGGCTTTTTGCTGGTCTACCTGAACGCCGCTCAGAACAGTCTGAACCTGCTGGCTGTACCGGGGGAGCTGACGGTTCCCTTCAACGGAGAGACTGCCAGCCTTGCCCACTGCTACGGAGCGGCGGGGCCCGCCCGGTGCCGTCAGGCGCTTCTGGAGGTGCTGGGCCTGCCGGAGGATATGCTTTATCTGGCGCTGTCCCCCGCCGTGCTGGAAAAGACTGCTTCCCGTTACGGGCCGGTGCGGGTGGGGTTTTCGGGGGCACTGACTGCCGATGAGCTGACCGAAACCGGGCTTTCCGCCGCCGTGCAGAGCATTTCAGCCAAGGAGGCCCACGCTCTGCTCTCCGGCTGGGATGCGGACGGCACCCTGCCGCCTGCCCGCCGGGCCGCCGCTCGGGCGGCAGTATGGGAAGCCTTTTTCCGACAGGACCTCGCCCTGCTGCCCGCCACCCTGCCGGATGCCCTGCGGGCCAGCAGCACGGCCCTGCTCACCGACTTTGCAGCACAGGATTACACCCTGCTGGGCACGGTCCTGGAGTTTCTGGCCAACAACAGCGCCCTCCCCCACGCCGAGGCCCTGCCCGGGGCGTGGGATGCAAAAGCGGGCACTTATATGGTCACAGACGCTTCCCGGGCGGCGGTGCAGACCTTCCTCAGCGTTTCGCCCGCCTCGGGGAATGATGTCTCGCTCAGGGAGCCATAGCCCAGCACAAACGTACCGGAAAAATCCTGTTCCCCGCCGGTCAGGTCATAATCGCTCAGCAGGCTCAGGGCCACGCCCTGCGCCTTTGCGGCGGCGTGAAGGGCGGCATCCGGCGGGGCATTTTTCAGCCTTGCCAACAGATGCAGGCCGGTGTGCAGGCCAGTCAGGGTCAACTCGTCCGGCGCAAAAGCAGCGCGCAGAGAGGCAGCCAGAGCATCCCGCCGGGCCTTGTAGGCCACGCGCTCCCGGGCAAGATGCCGGGTAAAGTAGCCCTCGCGGATGAAGCGGGCCAGAGTCTGCTGCTCAAACCGGCTGACGGTGCCGGAATAGATCCGGTACTTTGCCCGCCAGGCGGGCAGCAGCTGCCGGGGCAGCACCATGTAAGCGATGCGGATGCCGGGGGCCAGACTGCGGGAGCAGGTGGAAAGGTAGACCACCGGGCCGTCGGCCCCGGCCATGCCCTGCAGGCTGGGCAGGGGGCGGGTATCAAAGCGGAACTCCGAATCGTAATCGTCCTCTATGATATACCGCTGGCCCGGGCAGCGGGATGCCCAGTGGAGCAGCTCCGTTCGGCGGCCCGCCGGCATGGTCACGCCCGTGGGGAACTGGTGGCTGGGCGTGACATAGCACACCGCCGCGCCCGAGCCGGACAATGCCTCTACAGAAAGGCCGTCCGCATCCACAGGCAGGCAGCAGCACGCCACGCCGTTGTTTTCCAGCACCTGCTTCGCGCGCTGGTAGCCGGGGTTTTCCACCGCCGTTTTGCCGGGCAGGAGCGGGGCCAACAGGCTCAGCAGATACTCCATACCGGCACCCACCACCACCTGCTCGGCGGTGCATCGCACGCCCCGGTATTCCTCCAGATAGTCCGCCAGCGCCTGCCGCAGCTCCACGTCCCCCTGTGCATCGCCATGGGTCAGCAGCTGGGGTGAGGAATAGAGCAGCTCTTTCTGCAGCCGGGCCCAGGTGCGGAACGGGAACAGCCCCGGGTCCACGCCCCGGGTGGACAGATCGAACCGGACGGGCGGCTCAGCTGCTTCCGGCGGAGCGGCAGATACCGGGGGCGGCACTTCCTCGGGCCGGGTGGGCAGGGCAAGATATTCCTGTACATAAAAGCCGCTGCGCTCCCGCGGCTCCATGTAGCCCTCGGTCGCCAGGATCTGATATGCCGCGTCCACCGTGTTGACAGACACCGACAGCTCTGCCGCCAGCCGCCGCTTGCCGGGCATCCGGGTGCCCGCCGGAATGGCCCCGCTGCGCATCTCGGCGGCAAGGCTCTCATAGAGCTGCTCGTACAGCGGCACCCCGCTGGCGGCATCCAGTGCAGTTGTCAGATGAAACATAAGACCTCTCCTCTTTTTGGATGCTTTGCCGAACTGACCCCATAAAAAAACTTTATTCTGGGTATTTTCATGGTGCCAGTTTCGCGTATAATAGGAGCATACCAACCACACACCCAAATGTCAAGTAGTTTTATGGGTAAGTGGCCCTGAAACGGGCGAACGATCCTGCAGAGCAGGATAGAGGGGGTTCGCCCCGAAAAAATTTGGAGGGAAAAATCATGTCTACAACTGCAATGTGGCTGCTGCTGGCTGTTGTGATCGTTGTCATCCTGTTCGGCAGTGTGCTGTACAAGCGCACCTTTACCACCAAGGAGCTGGCCCTGACCGGCGTTATGGCCGCGCTGAGCCTGGTGGCATACCTGTTCTTCCGTGTGCCGTTCTACGGCGGCTCCTCGTTCCATCTGGGCAACACCTTCACCGCCCTGACCGCTCTGCTGCTGGACGGTGTATCCGGCGGTCTGGCCGGTGCCATCGGTCTGGCTCTGGCCGATATCCTGGCCGGTGACCCGGGCTATGCCGTGACCACCTTTGTGCTGAAGTTCATCATCGGCATCACCTGCGGTGCCGTGGCCCACAAGGTGTTCAAGCTGCGCGATCTCGACCGCCACAGCAAGGGCTACCTGCTCAAGGTCATCGTGGCAGGCGGCTCCGGCCTGCTGCTGAACGTCATCACCGACCCGTTCCTGGGCTATTTCCGCAACATTTACATCTTTGGCCAGGAGTACACCGTGGCACAGGCCCTGTCCAAGATCGCCGGTGGTGTCACCTTTGTCAACAGCGTAGCCTCCACCATCTGCGTGGTCATCCTGTATCTGGCCCTGCGCCCGGCTCTGGAGCGCGCCGGTCTGCTGCCCAAGGGCGAAAAAAAGTAAGCCTCTCATCTCTTTCTGACGCATATATGGAAAGCCCCCGGCCTGTATCCTCAACATGATATGCTGCCCCTGGAGTAGACAGAGTAAAAAGAAACCTCTGCGTACTCTGGGGGTATTTTCATGTCAAGCAAGAACAATCACGATACAGCGGAGGTAAAATATCCAAAAATGTCCCGTGTTGGACGCTGCAAGCTCACGTCCGTGCCATGAATCGAGCGTCCTAACGCCGATTTGCACAAAAAATTCGCCGTTCCCTTGTGGAAACGGCGAACAAAAATCTTATATTATTTTTTTGTCTCCTTGACGGGGCACTTCATGGGCAGGCGATGTGGGACAGAAGCGCAGAAGATCAGCCCTCGATGAGCTCAACTGTCTTCATCTTGACGGGGGTGGTGGGCTTATCGTTCCAGTCGGTGCGGACGGAAGCGATCTTATCCACGACCTCCATTCCGGCAACGACCTTGCCGAAAGCGGCATACTGGCCGTCCAGATGGGGAGCGTCCTTGTGCATGATGAAGAACTGGCTGCCGGCGCTGTTGGGGTTCATGCTGCGGGCCATGCTGATCACGCCGCGGGTGTGCTTGATGGGGTTGTTCACACCGTTTGCAGCAAACTCGCCCTTGATGTTCCAGCCCGGGCCGCCGGTGCCGTTGCCCAGCGGGCAGCCGCCCTGGATCATAAAGCCGGGGATGACACGGTGGAAGGTCAGGCCGTTATAGAAGCCCTCGCTGACCAGCTTCTTGAAATTCTCACAGGTGATGGGGGCGACTTCCTCATTCAGCTCAATGTCGATGATGCCGCCGTCTTCCATAGTAATGCGAACCATAACGCTACAATACTCCTTTTGTGTTGACCCCGCAGCGGGGGTGTTGGTGGGCAGAAATGCCTGCCCGGATATCCCTTATAGTATACCATAGGTTTTGCCCGTTGCAACGATGCAGATGCAACGTTTTTGTGAATTATCTGCCCAAATAGGCTAAAAATACGCGCCGCAACCGGAGTTTGCGCTCTGGTTGGTGGACGCAACCGGGCTTTTGTGCTAGAATCGTGCCACAAAAAACCACAAGAGAAAGCTTCCAAAGGAGGAAACGAATATGAAAAGTGATTTTCTGACCAACCTTTTTTTCAGAGCGCTCCAGACGGTGAGCATCGCGACGATGCTCGTACGGCTGCTGCTGCCGGTGGCCATCGTGGCTGCACTCTATCTGCTCTGGCGCATCGCCCGCAATCTGGAAAAGCCGCCGAAACTCACGGAGGAAGTGAAGATCGTGCGTAAGTCGCTTTCCGAGATGCTCAAGGAGAACCGCACCCGCTGCAAGATGACGCAGGAGTTTGTGGCTGAGAGCATCGGCGTGAGCCGGCAGGCGGTGTCCAAGTGGGAGAACGGCACCTCGGAGCCGAACACCTCCAACCTGATGGCACTGGCAAGGCTGTACGGCATCCCGGCAGAGGATCTGCTCAAGGGCGTGGAAAGCGCACTGGAAGCACAGGAAAAATAATTACAACTCCCCCTGCATCTCCACCATATCCGCCCAGAAGCGCTTGGGACAATGGGTCATGCGGCCTTTTTCATTGTGGCGCGCTTTGATTTCCAGCGTTTTGTAGAACTGGGTCCACAGGGCCTGAAACTGCTGCTCCCGCGCGCTGGGCGGCGGCAGCTCCAGCGGTGCAGCCAGCTCCAGCAGCCGGGCCTTGTGACCCTGCTGCAGCAGCACGGCCTGATAATCCTCGCTGTCTGCCGTATCGGCGGTGGCAAGTTCCAGCACGGTGCCGAGGGTTGCGTCCTCGGTCATGCGGCACACGCTCCACACGCTGCTGTCGTAGTAGACAGAGACGCCGTTCGTGCCGGTATAGTGGGTGTCAGGTGTCGCAGGGGTCTGCCGGTTCACCAGCAGGGTAAGCACCATGTAGGCTGCGATGCCCAGACAGATGAAAATGGCCATCGCCGTCAGCAGCTTGGAGCTGCGGCGCTGCGCCGAGGAAGTGCGGTCGATCTCATTTGGCATGGATGTATTCTCCTTGTGTTGGCAAGGCGGCGGTACGCCGCCCATATCCTTTATAGTATACCACACCAAAGGGCAAAATTGTAGCGGGCAGAGGCAGAAAATGTGCGGCGGCGGGCAGAAAATTTTACAGAAAATGCGTTTTTAGAAAACGAGAGGATTCAAGAGAAAACAAGAGCATTTGAGAGGTTAAAAAAATTACAGCGAAAAAATCAAAAAATGCTGTTGACAGGTGCCTTTTTATGATGTATACTGACACTCGCGCCCCACAAAGGCGCCTGAAACGTTACAAAAAGCTTATCAGGAGGAAATAGATATGAGCACTACTCTCGTAAAGCCCGCTGAAGTCGA
>OHRA01000631.1_pt1 | contig 13555 bp, 9 predicted proteins | sample 1578241 | NCBI WGS metagenome assembly OHRA01 (sample SAMEA3879597, study PRJEB24766) | human gut metagenome | biome: human-associated habitat; feature: feces | place: USA | collected 1985/1987 | reverse complement strand
CTTGCCGCTGCACTTAAAGCTGAATCAGGAACACCAACAACGATATCCGCTTCAATATTCTCTTCTTTAGCTAAATAATAACCACATTGTTTTCTTACTTCATGAACCGTTAAACCATTATGAACACTGTCCGGTCTAGAATAATATACATACTCTAAAGCACAAGCCTTTGTTTCTGTTTCTTCAATAATCTGACTAGACTTCATACCTTCGCAATTGAAACAAATCAATTCACCTGGATTTACTTCACGAATAAATTCTCCACCAAGAATTGGGAACGAACAAGTTTCGCTACTGATACAATATCCTTCATCTACCTTGGCAATATATAAAGAGCGAATACCATGAGGATCTCTTACTACGTACAAACTGTCTTTTGTGATGACCATAAATGTGTAGGCACCACTCATCATACGACAAGCCTTTGTGATTTTTTCTTCAAAAGAACCCGGATTCAATTGAATCAAGTGTGCTAACAATTCAGAATCACTTGTCCCCTGGAAAATTAAGCCTTCATTCTCTAACTTTGTTCTTAATGAAACTGCATTTGTGACCATACCACTTGATACGACCGCAAAATATCTTTGGTGACTACGCACCATAATTGGTTGAACATTTTCTAATTGAGAATCATTTTTTGTTGCCATTCGAAGCTGACCAATCGCAATATTCCCCTCTAAAGAATTTAACGTATCTTGTTTTAAATTCTCCGACAATAAGCCTAATCCCTTTTTACAAACAACATTTTCTCCATCACTAATTGCTAATCCAACACCATCTTGTCCTCGATGCTGAATGGCATGCATTGCTAAATAGATATTCTGGGCGGCTTGTTCTACATTGAACAAGCCAACAATCCCAGAAGAATCTTGAACTACTTTTTTCAACGTCATTCTACTTCACCTGCTTGTGTGTAAAATAACGAACACCATTTGCGAAAATATCTTGGTCTTTATTTCCAGCAATATTCTGGAACAAGCCTTTTTCATAACGCTCACTGTGACCCATCTTACCAAAGATCTTACCATCTTCAGAGAAGATACCTTCGATAGCCATGCTTGAACCATTTAAGTTGTCTTTTCCATCCATTGTTGGAACACCCTTTTCATTTACATACTGTGTTGCAACCTGACCATTTTCAATCAACTTATTCAATACTTCTTCACTCGCAACAAATTTACCTTCACCATGACTAACAGCAACTGAATATACACTTCCAGCTTTCATACCTGCAAGCCAAGGAGAAGCATTACTTGTAATACGAGTACGTGCAATATGAGAAACGTGACGATTGATATTATTTCTAAATAATGTTGGATTTTCCGCATCCAATTTTTCAATATCACCATAAGGCAATAATCCAGATTTGATCAATGCCTGGAATCCATTACAGATACCTAAGATCAAACCATCATTTGCACGCATTGTATCAATTGCTTGTGCAATCTTTGGATTTCTTAATACGTTCGCAATAAATTTACCTGAACCATCTGGTTCATCACCACTACTAAATCCACCAACAATCATTAAGATTTGTGCTGTACTAATTTCTTTGGCTAAAGTTTCGATACTCTTTTGAATGTTTTCTACAGTTAAGTTATTAAATACAACTTGTTTAACTTCAGCACCAGCACGTTCAAACTTAGCTGTTGTATCAAATTCACAGTTTTGTCCAGGGAAAATAGGAATAATTACTTTTGGTTTTTCCACAACTTCCTTAGACATTGGTACTTCTGCATCATTTAATGGAGTTTCTAAAGTATCTTTTCCTTCATCCACGATCATTGGATAAATTTCACTATAACGCTTTGTCCAAGCCTTTAATGCATCTTCAATTTCAACGGTTTCATCATTTAATACAATCTTAGAATCATCATTTAAAATACCAATCAATTCTAAATGTTCATCTTGAATGCTTTCTGTAGCTTCCACGATCATTGAACCCAAATTGAATCCATATACATCTTCTTCTGTGCTGATCGCAACACCAACTTTAGATCCAAATGCCATTTTCGCAATAGTTGCACCTAGACCACCAAATTTAATTGTGCTTGCCGCAACAATTTTCTTTTCTTGCATTAATTTATGAACCGTTTCAAAATTTTCTTTTAATTGTTCATAGTTTGGAACATTATTTTTAACTGGCGTATGCTTTACTAAATATACATAGTCCCCAGGATTTTTAAATGAAGCCGAAACAATATCATCTGTTTTAGCTGTTGTTACCGCAAATGTAATCACTGTTGGTGGTACATGAATATCTTTATATGTTCCACTCATAGAGTCTTTTCCACCAATACTTGGTGTTTCAAATGCCAATTGAGCATCAATCAAACCTAATAAAGCTTCAAATGGTTGTCCCCATTTTTGTGCATCGGTACCTAAATGTTCAAAATATTCCTGATTTGATAAACGACACTTCTTATAGTCAGCACCCAATGCTGTAATACGAGCTAATGCTTCAACAACTGAATAACTAGCACCTAAATATGGAGAATATTTAGATACTTTTGGATCATATCCATATGTCATAACAGAACAAGTGTTTGTCATTCCATGAACTGGTAATTTTTGTACAGAACCTTCTTCAGGCGTTAATTGATATTTACCTCCAAAAGGCATCAACACTGTACTCTTACCGATAGAAGCATCAAACATTTCTGCCAAACCAATTTGACTTGCGACATTCGCATCTTGTAATACTGTATTTAAATCTGAGTTTACTGCATCAAATGGATGTTCATCATATTCATTTTCGCAAACATCAACAATCTGGTGCTGGCGAACACCGTTCGTATCCAAGAATGCACGAGACATATCAACAATTGTTTCCCCACGCCATTTCATGACTAAACGATTTGTATCTGTTACATCTGCAACCTTGATAGCCTCTAAGTTTTCTTTATATGCTTCTTCTTTGAATTTTTCAAAATCCTTAGCCTCGATACATACAGCCATACGCTCTTGTGATTCACTAATAGCTAATTCTGTACCATCTAAACCTTGATATTTAACTGGAACTGCATCTAAGTTGATATTCAAACCATCTGCAAGTTCACCTACGGCAACACTAACTCCGCCAGCTCCAAAGTCATTGGCCTTTTTAATTAATTTTGTACAAGCAGGATTTCTAAATAAACGCTGTAATTTACGTTCAATCAAGGCATTTCCCTTTTGAACTTCACTTGAACATTTTACCAAACTTGTTTCATTATGTTCTTTACTAGAACCTGTAGCTCCACCGATTCCATCACGACCAGTAGCTCCACCAATCATAACGATAATATCGCCAGCTTCTGGTTTTTCACGTTTAACATGTGATTTAGGAGCCGCACCTACAACAGCACCAACTTCCATACGTTTCGCAACATAGCCATCATCATAAATTTCATCTACGAATGTAGTTGCCAAACCAATTTGGTTACCATAACTTGAATAACCATGAGCCGCTGTCTTTGAAATCTTTGATTGAGGTAATTTGTGCTCTAATGTTTCACTAATTGGTTTCGTGATGTCTCCAGCCCCTGTAATACGCATAGCTTGATATACATAACTACGTCCTGATAATGGGTCACGAATAGCTCCACCAATACATGTACTTGCTCCACCAAATGGTTCAATTTCTGTAGGATGGTTATGTGTTTCGTTTTTGAACATCAATAGCCATTGTTCATCTTTTCCATCTACATCTACTGTGATTTCAACACTACATGCATTGATTTCATCTGTAATTTCCATATCATCAAGCTTACCTTGTTTACGAAGATATTTACCGGCGATAGTAGCCATGTCCATCAATGTTTTTTCTTTACGATTTCCATGAACTTCTTGGCGTAATTTTAAATATTTATCATAAGAAGCCTGTAATTCATCGGATAATGTATCCAAATGGAAATGTACATCATCTAATACAGTTTCAAAAGTAGTATGACGACAGTGATCTGACCAATATGTATCTAACACACGTAGTTCAGTCATTGTGCAATCTCTTTTTTCTTCTTTTTCGAAGTAACGTTGAACATGCTCAATGTCCGCTTGAGACATGGCCAACCCTAAAGTCTGACGTAAAGAATCTAATTCTTCTTTACTCATTTTTGTAAATCCTTCTAATACAGGAACATCTTTTACTTCAACGTCCTGATCATCTACCAATACAGAAAGGTCTTTAACACGTGCTTCAACAGGGTTAACAATATAATGTGTAATTTTATTAAGTGTTTCTTCATCTACTGGGTTTAAAAACACTAACAAAGTACCTGAATGAATACGTACTGTTTGTTTGTTGTTCAAAAGCATCAAACATTGCATTGCACTGTCTGCTCTTTGATCATATTGACCAGGCAAAAATTCATATGCCAAATATGATTTACCTTCTAAGTCTACAGAATCATATACATCATCTGTAACAACTTCGCTACAAACATTTTTCTTTAATAATTCAATATCATTTTCGTCGGCATCAAAAATATCATATAAATTGTATTTTGTAAGACCAAAATCTTCTTTTAAAGATAAAGATTGTCTTAATTCAGCCGCTAATGATTCACTTTCAACCTGAAACTGTTCTTTTTTATGAACAAAAATACGAGTATCCATTTCCTTCTCCTTATTCAACAATTGACTGTTCTAATACTTTTTGTGCTTGTTCTTTTTTAAACTCAACAATCTTATCCTGTAATGACTTATCATTAAGTCCAATCATCTGACAAGCTAAGATAGCTGCATTTCTTGCCCCTGATTTTCCAATTGCGACAGTCGCAACAGGAACTCCTTGAGGCATTTGTACTGTTGATAATAATGAATCCAATCCACCTAAAGCAGATGTCTGAATAGGGATTCCAATAACTGGCAACGGCGTAGAGCTAGCTAAAACTCCAGCTAAATGTGCTGCTCCTCCAGCTGCCGCAATAATAACCTGAATTCCACGTTCGCACGCTGTCTTTGACAATTCCAAAACAGCTTCTGGAGTACGGTGAGCACTTAACACACGAACTTCATATCCGACTTGAAAATCGTCTAATTGTTTCATGCAGCCTTCCATACTAGGTAAGTCTGAACGAGAACCCATCACAATTAAAACACGCTTTGTTTCCATAAATGACCTTCCTTTCAAAACAAAAAAGCGCACCTATAGTAGGCACGCTTAAAAAAGCAATTCTTCTCTATCAATTGTGGTAAATCTTCTTAAGACCATAAGTAAGACCTCCAAAATCAGAAAAACACTTCTGCAAGATTATAATACCTAAAATCAACTCAAATGACAACCTATATTTCATGAAAGTCATACTCTAGGTGTTAACAATTTATATTTTCTTAAATCAAATATATAAACGATCGAACTCAATCCCCAAGTAATCGGATACAACCAATGCGTTAAATACAAGCTGTGTACGCTCTGTCCTATCGTCATTAAAACAACCACACGAACAGCACACCAACATACAAGCATGACCACCATTGGCATCACAGGACGTCCCAATCCTCTTAAAAGGCTAGAAGCCACATGTGAAAAGCCTAAAAGAACATAGAAGAAGGCACAAATTTTAGCACGATCTACTCCAATCGCAATTACATCTGGATTTTGGTTAAAGAAAGATATAAATAAAAATAAAGAGAAACCACCTAAGAAATAAAAACCCTCCCCATACAAGAAAAGCCTGCACCAACATTAAGTTAGTACAGGACTATATTTTGCCCTAATATCCATTAGGATACATCATATGTTATTTATTTACAATATAAGCTGTCGCAATCGATTGAGCCCAATTATAAATAGATGTTGTATGCATTCCTTTGATATTCTTATTTCTTAAACAATATGTTTTAGTTGAATCCACAGGCAAATAACCACATAGTTCACTTTGGCGAACTAAAGCATTATGATAATTCTCTTTAGACACTTCATTATCGGAAGTATACATACCGGCATCTAGATAAGCGTCTAGTTGTTCATCACTCAAACGACCAAAGTTATTTGTGGCTCCCGTTCTTAAGATAAAGTTAATGCCTGTATCGTCTGGTGAGCCATAAGAGAAACCTAGATATGTTGCATCCCAACTATCTGTTTGAGCATCATCCTGCACAGTATTGATGACTGTATTAAATTCAACTGTATTGGCTTTAAAATCAATACCAATCGCATTTAAACATTTCTGTAAAACCGGAATTAAAGAATCCAAAGAATCCTTATCCTTATTTGCCAAAAAACGAACCGTTAATTTTTCACCATCTTTATAACGATATCCATCCTCTGCCAATGTATATCCTGCATCCTCTAAGATTTGATTGGCCTTTTCAACATCATAATCATAATAAGTGACACCATCCACTTTTTCTTCATTACGAATCATTTTCCCATTATTTAAAGAAACAGGATTTCCAAAAGTACCAGGCTTATAAGCCATACCATCAATTTGATAGTAATTATCAATATATTCTTGGGCATTAAATCCATATCCGATAGCTTTTCTTATGGCAACATCACTACAAGCTCCTGCATAAGAATTAAAGATAATAAAACTTTCACGATCACTCGGATAAGAATCAACAGACAAACTCTTATTCTTTTGTACAGATTTAATTTTATTTGCCTCAATCACATCCGGAATATAGTCCACCGTTCCATTTTCCAATTCTTTGACTTCTGTTGAAGTATCTGTCTTTTTGATCATGATCTTAGAAATTTGATATTGTCCTTTTTTAGCCTTAAACTTTGAATTTGAAACTAAACTAGCCCCACTTGTCTTCTCAAACTTCTTTAATACATAAGCACCCGTTCCAATTGGCTTACTATTCTTCTTTTCAATACTTTCTGTATTTCCTTTTTTATAATTTAAATATTCTGAACTACAAATCTTCTGTGTTCCAAGTGTAGAAACCGCATCAATTCTAGGCTTATCCAAATGGAAAACAACTGTATAGTTATCTGGTGTTTCAATTCCAGTAAAGCTAGACGCATCTGCATCGTGATATTCACTATAGCCATCTAAAAAATCAACATTGTTCGCAAAACGACCTGTATAGCTTGGATCAGCCATAACGGTAAATGTTGTCTGCACATCTTTTGAAGTAAACTTGGATCCATCACTAAACTGGATGCCTTTCTTTAATTTAAAAGTCATTGTCTTGCCATCTTCACTGATTTCAGGTAAGGACTTAGCCAAATCTGCAACTAACTCTCCTTTTTTGTTGTATTTCAATAACCCTTGATACACTAAATCCACCACATAATGATCATTTGTCGTTTGGTAATACATAGGTGAAAATGTGCCATTCATTTCCGAACTTAATCCGACTGTCAACACTTGATCATTACCTGCAGCTTTTGTACTGCACCCACACATCAATAAAGCCAATCCACATACTAATAACTTTTTGTACATATTCTCTTACCTCCTAATTATTTATTCTTTGTACCACCACCAGTCAGCTAACACTTTTCATCACTCTCCTTATAAATAAAAAAATCCTGCATCAAATTAAAAATTTGACACAGGACAGAATATCAAAATAATCTGCGGTACCACCTGAATTGGTATAGTTATACCCACCTCTAGAATGCCATCACATTCGATCCATTTAACGCACGGAACACGTCGCAGCTACTCAGAAACACTTTTCACCTTGCCCTTGAAAGTCCATTTGCTAAGTCGTAATAATCTAGCTTCCACCATGACTAGAATCTCTTTGTATCCGGTTCTTAGTTTGATCTCTTTCGCATCGGTTGTCTATAGAATACACCTAATAAAATTTGTTTTCAACTGTTTTTACAAATTATTTACATTTTCTTACATTAAAGATTGTTCTGTTCTACCAATAATATCGTCTTGCGTCTTTTTAGAAAGCACATTAAAGAAAGCACTATATCCGGCTACACGAACAATTAAATCCTTATGGTTTTCAGGATGCTTCTGTGCATCAATCAAAGTTTCTTTAGAAACAATGTTATATTGCACGTGATATCCATGCAAGCGATTAAAGAAAGTTTTAATCAGCAATTCTAATTTTTGTCGATTTTCTTCAGTCGACAACATTTGAGGTGTCATTTTTTGATTTAGCAGAACGCCACCCGTAATTTTATTTGTACGAAGCTTAGACACACTTTTAAACACAGCTGTAGGTCCATTTTTATCGCTATTATGCGCTGGACTGCAACCTTCTGCCAAAGGTTCGAATGCATTTCGTCCATCTGGCGTAGCCATCGTTGACATACCTTGTCCAACATTCGCACTAATTGAAGAAGTTCCTGCGTAACGAATTCCGCCAATTGGTCCTCTATTATAACGTGTATTTGGATATTTTTCGATTTCTTCAATATAAGAATCATAAGCTTCCACAATTAACTGATCGACATAATCATCATCATTTCCATATTTTGGAGCTTCACGAATCAACATTTCCTGAATTTTTTTGTTTTCAGGTGATGAAAAATCATCTAAGATTGCATTCCAAAGCTCTTGTCTTGTGATTTTCTTTTCTTCATACACTAACTTCTTTATAGCTGCCAAGCAATCTGCCATGTTCGCAATTCCTACTTGAAGTCCTGAAATAAAATCATAGACCGCTCCACCTTCTTTGATTGTTTTGCCTCTGGCAATACAATCATCTGTCAAAGCCGAACAAAGAATGTCTGGCACATCTCTTTCAGAGGCCTTATCAATTACATTTTCTACAATAACACTATATCGAGTAATTTCCCTTATTGTTTTATCCCATGCTTTTAAAAGTTCTTCATAACTTTCCATTTCCGTAAAATAGCCATATCCTTTTGTAAAACGTTTATTACTTGTAAGATCCACACCGTTATTCATCGTACACAAAAGCATTCTTGGAAAATTGATATAAGACATTCCCGTACAACGATAACCCCATTTACCTGGAACTGCTGTTTCTACATCTGAAAGGAAAAAATATTGATACTTTTTCAACTCAATTTAAGGTACATCCAATAAACTGTATCTGTTCATATTTCACCCCACCCTTTCTCATATATACTTTCTTTTGGTGCAATAGCACGGGTATTCCCCGTTTTATTGCATGTGAAAAACAGAAAAGGGGCTCAATCTGAGTTCCTATATTCTGTCTTTTTATCTATATTTAGTTAGCTTTCGTTTTTCCACAGCTACTGCACTTGTAGCCTGTCAATTCCTGTTTTGTCGTTGCGGGTGAATCAACAACATATCTTGTTTCGTACACTGCATCGTGATGCACGGTCTTGTATCCTGTTACTACTTCACGCCATTCAGAGCGAAAATTACCATTTTCACCATTTAACATATGTGCTTTCATATGTGCTGAAGTATTTCCAGTAATATCTGCACCACATGTTGTACAAATTGAGAATTCCTCCATTTCTGTAACTGGAACCTGTTCATCGTAGGCAGCCTGTACCAAAACCTGCTCGTTATGTCCTTTTTCAGGCACATTTACCGTCTTGTACTGTGCAACCCAGTTATGTGTATGTTCGGCTGGTTTTGAGTTATTTGAGTTTGAACCACTGTTATTCGATGGCTTAGACGAGCTTGAGTTATTGCTACCGCTGTTTGAAGGGTTAGAAGAAGGTTTGGAACTGCTAGAGCTTGAGTTGTTCTTGTTTGAACTTGAGTTCGTTGAAGCAGTGTTATTCTTCTTTGATTCTGAAGAATTTGATTTGTTAGAAGTATCGGCTTTTGCGGTTTCTTCCTTCTTCTCCTCTTTCTTTTCTTCCTGCTTCACTTCAGACTCATCCTTTTTTTCTTCCTCTGTCTTAGCAGAATCTTCAGATGGTGTCAAAGTGGCAGTGCTGCCATCTTTTTTCGTTACATCTAGATTGACTTTATCATCCTTTAAAGAAACATCCACCTTTTTAGTATCTGCTGGATCTACATCTTTGAATACGAATGTTTTATCCTGATCTTGTAAACCAATCTTTACATCCAACTTATCGTTTTCTTTGACCGTGTAATACAAAGTACGTTCTTCTTTGTTTTTTACGGCGTCTCCATCTTCCAACAAGTTATCACCGAAGTTTTCTTCAGTACTTGATTTTGTTTCAAATACTGTGATCTTCTTTCCAGTGCTGTTTGTAAACTTCAACGATTTTGAATCCTTTGTTTTTTGACCAATCGTTTTTACTTCTTTTTTCTTGGCAACTTCTGTTGTCTTTGTGTCTTTTGTGTTTGAAGAATTAGAACATCCAGTCAGCATGCCACCAGATAACACCATACTTAGAGCCAATGCTCCTGCCATTAAAATTTGTTTTGTTTTCATATATAAACCTCCTTGGCTATTATATTTGCTATTATAACTGGATATTCAGTAAGGCACAATAATACTTTATAAACAAAAGCGCCGACTCATTGGCCGACGCTTATTTTATATAGTCTTCACTTTATTGATGATGATCGTGTCATTAGTACACTGAACATCAATCTTATCACCCACATGATATCCAAGTGCTTTTAGCCACTGGCCCTGAAGCTGAATTCTCGGAATCTGCTGCTTACTATTTAAACCAAGTGGTGCCTCATATACTTTGAGGCTACGTTTTGATTTATACATTATTCCCTCCTGTAATTCCAACTTAGAAGTAATCAAATTCTAAAACGGACATGATTAAATGGAAAATCACACGAACAGAACTAATTAAATCTCTCGAAGAGAACTAATTAAATCTCTGAACAAAACTGATTAAAATTACGAACAGAACTAATTAAAATCACGAACAGAACTGATTAAATGGAAAATATCCCATTTAAAGAGAACTGATTAACGAAGAGAACTGATTAAATGGAAAATCACACTACACAGCCTATGGCACTATAATTATAGGCGTCCTCCTCTTTAACTTGCCAATCCATAAAGGAAGGAATTATAATTTCGTCATTGTTTAATGCTGGCATTCCAAAGCCTAAACGCATAACCTCTACACATTCATCCAAAAAATGTTTATTGATATTCTTGTGATAGCGCACAGTTAAATTTGGTTGTGTCAATCTTGTCTGTGCAACTGATTTCAAAACTAAAAAACTCAAATCATTGACTGCATCCTTTTTATCTATTGTTTGGCCTGCAATCGTTACATTTTGATACATAGGAGAACCTGCCGAACTCAGCGTATGTGCTTGAGAACGAACTTTATTGATTGTAAGTGTCTTTATCCACAAGCATGTCAACAATTCCAAGGCTTCAAATTCTTTAATAGTGCCATTTTTAATATCTCGATCATAATATGGATACATATATTGATCGAATCTGCCATAACTCAAAGAATGTCCATTGGATTCAATTTGTAAAATCAATTGAATAAACCATACGGATTGTACCGCTTCTCGAAATGTTTCTGCTGGTTCATATGGAACTTTTGAACAAATTCTACTAATCTCCAATAATTCAATTTTTCTTTTTTGATTCATTTCTTTTTCTGCTAAATCTTTCGCAAGAACGCTGTAACGATTCGCAAAATTACGCACCGCTTTCAGTACTATAAGAACTGCATTATAGAAACAATACTTGTCAACATTATCTGGATTTGTTAAATCAAGAGTAGCTTTATATTCTTTTACACGTTTTTCGTATCCTCTTAATCCATCCTTCAAAATACGCTCATAGTTCACCGCCAAATGCGCATCTCCTGCATTTAACTTACCTTCCATTCCAAATACACCTGTTTCCATAAAGACACGAACTTCTTCAGGAAGAAGAGCTTCTCCTCTTGCACGCAAATTGTTATTCTGCCAGAATGGCGCAATTTCTCTAAGTTGTTCCTTGGTCTTTTCAGTGATATAGAATACGTCCCCATCCCTTTTCTCAAACTGATCCAATTCTTTCATAACAAATTCCATAGTATACTCAGGAAAAATAGGAGCGTTACGGTTCTTAGTTGCCTGATTTCCTGCTAAAAGAGATTTGTCTTCAATATATATACTCATATTATCGAGAACTTTTTCTAGCATTTTAGCTCGAACCATCACTCGTGGTTGATTTAAATTTTCTTTGTAAGCAAGCGTTGCTAGAATTGCACGTTGTGCATCAATATAAGGTTTTTCATCTAAAACTTCTTCTCGAAATTCTTTCATTCGTTCTGTCAATGTTCCAAAATGTTCTACATTTTCCATATCCGTCCTCCATATTACATTTCATTCGTAACTTTATATTCTTTTATTCGCAATTTAAAAATAGCATCACACACATTTCATGTCAACTTTAATTTCATTTAAAACGATTTATACTTTCATTTGTAACTATAGACATTGCTTTTCTTCTTTGAAATGTTTATACTCTATATGAGGAAATTAAAATGACAACAACAAATCGAAATACAACAGGAATTATTTTTAACATTCAAAAATTCAGTGTAAATGACGGTCCAGGAATTCGTACTACCGTTTTTCTAAAGGGATGTCCTCTTCGTTGTAAGTGGTGTGCAAATCCTGAAAGTCAGCTTATACAAACACAAATTCTTTGGGATCAAAAAAAATGTATAAATTGTCATCATTGCATTGAAACCTGTCCAAAAAACGCTATGAAAATAATTGATAAATCCGTCAAAATCAACCATAGTCAGTGTATTGGATGTAAGAAATGTGTATATGAATGTCCAAAAAACGCATTAAGTGCACAAGGCGAACAAAAATCTGTAGAAGAAGTGCTTAAAATTGTTTTACAAGATCAAGCCTTCTATGAAGAAAGTGGTGGTGGTCTAACACTTTCTGGAGGTGAGCTTTTACTTCAACCTGAGTTTTCAAGAGAACTACTCTTAGCCGCTAAAGAAGAAGGAATTCATACATGTTGTGAAACAACCGGTTTTGCGACAGAAGAAACATTTGATCACGTCATGGAATATGTAGATTACATTCTTTTTGATATGAAACACTGGAACACGGATAAACATATAGAAGGTACAGGTGTTTCTAATAAATTACCATTACTGAACATGAAACATGCCATCGCCAATGGCAAAACAGTTCTTCCTCGAATCCCTGTGATTCCTGATTTCAATGATTCTTTGGATGATGCAAAAGAAGATAGTACTGCATTTGTATTTATGGGCCATGGTACATCCCATACAGCAAAGGTCAGCTACAGCCAGATGTCTGCACAGATGCAGCAGCTTGGATATGACAACGTATTCATCGGAACTGTAGAAGGTGAGCCGGAAGAGACTGCATGTGAGAACGTCATTAATGCAGTAAAAGACGCTGGTTACAAAAAAGTAATTCTTCGTCCGCTTATGGTTGTTGCCGGAGACCACGCTAACAATGATATGGCTGGTGATGATGCAGATTCCTGGAAATCTCAGTTTGAGGCATCCGGTGATTTCGACAGTGTTGACTGTCAGATCGCAGGTCTTGGAAGAATTGAAGCTGTAGAGGATCTTTACGTAGAGCATACAAAAGCAGCAATTGATTCTCTTGGAGCATCTGACGATGCAGCAGCAGAAGATACTGATGCCAAAGCAACAGATGACAGTGCAGACGATGCACAGGCAGACGATGCACAGGCAGATCTTGCACTGGATATGGTTTATAAGAGACTGAATACGGAATATGGAGCAATCCTGATGGACCCTCCGTAT
>OHRA01000627.1_pt1 | contig 13651 bp, 8 predicted proteins | sample 1578241 | NCBI WGS metagenome assembly OHRA01 (sample SAMEA3879597, study PRJEB24766) | human gut metagenome | biome: human-associated habitat; feature: feces | place: USA | collected 1985/1987 | reverse complement strand
CGATGATCTGGATGCGGTGTTTCAACCGCTTTACGGGCAGAAATACCGTCTGCTTTTAGATTTTAATTCCACGATCACAAGGATGGTGGAGGAGGACGGAACACCGGTGCTTGATAAACTGGATGGCCCATTCTTTGATTATATTTTAGATCATCCGTTATTTCATTATAACTGTCTGAATGCTGACCTGAAAAATCTGAATGGAATTTTTCTGGATGAGGCGCAGGAGGCATATGTAAAACGATACTATCCGAGAGTAAAGAAAACACTTACCATGCCGCTTGGGGCTACGGAGGCAGTGACAGGAGGCAAAAAGACGGAGACAGACACCGTTCTTTTCATGGGAACGTATGACAGACCGGACAAAATTTACGAGATGGTCGATCTGTCCCCGGAACCCTTGCGGTCCTATATGAAAGAGCTGATCGAAATACGCATCGAAGACCCGATTCTTCCGATGGAGGAGGCATTCCGGCAGCTTTTAAAGGCGCACGGCGAGAAATTGCCGGATGATAAGTTCGCACTTTTTATGAACGCGATGTATTCCGTGGATGCCTATATCAGAGATTATTTCCGGAAAGCGGCGGTGGATGAACTGGTGAGAGCCAAAATCCCGGTGCGCTTAGTCGGCGAGGGCTGGGAAAAGTATGAAAGCTGCAACGAAACTTATGTGACGAGGGAAAAAGCGGTGGTGTTTGGACTGTCGTTTGAGAAAATTGCCCATGCGGATGTGCTGTTAAATGTGTCACCGTTTTTCAATCATGGGGCACATGACCGCATTTTTGCAGGTATGGCGAATCATTGCACTGTTCTGACAGATCAGAATCCGTATCTGAAACGGATTTTAAAAGACGGGGAGCAGGTTTGCATGTATTCACTGAAGGACATCAGGACTTTGTCGGATTATGCGGCGGAACTTCTTACAAACCATGCGCTGTGCAGAGATATCCAGAACAATGCTTACGTGGAATTTAAACAAAAATATACATGGGAGGAGAAGGCAAAACAGCTTTTGGCTTGCACTTTAAGGTGAAATTCGCTAATATGAACAAAGTAAACTATCAAAAAATATTAGAACAGACTATTGAAAAAAACGAGCGCGAAAACCATGTGCCGACGCTGCTTTTACACAGTTGCTGTGCACCGTGCAGTTCCTATTGCCTGGAATATCTTTCAAATTATTTTAAAATTACTGTTTTTTATTATAATCCGAATATTTATCCGGAGGAGGAGTACCGTAAGCGGGTGGCAGAGCAGCAGAAGTTTATTGAAAAACTTCCGGTGAAATATCCGATCCACTTTGTGGAGGGTGCATATGAGAAAGAGCGTTTTTATGAGATGGCAAAAGGACTTGAGGACTGCCCGGAGGGCGGTGAACGCTGTTTCCTGTGTTATGAATTAAGACTGCGGGAGGCGGCAGAGCTTGCAAAGAAAATGCAGATGGATTATTTTACAACGACTTTATCCATCAGTCCGTTAAAAAATGCAGAAAAGCTCAATGAGATCGGAGATGCCCTGGCGGAAGAATACGGCATTGCATATTTAAATTCTGATTTTAAGAAGAAGAATGGATACAAGCGTTCTGTGGAATTATCCGAGCAGTATGGCATGTACCGGCAGTATTATTGCGGATGTGTTTTTTCAAAAAATCAGAGAGACAGGGAAATTGCCCTGAAGAATCAATAAGAGGACTATATAAAGGAGGAAAACACCATGGCACAGTTATGGGGAGGACGTTTTACGAAGGAGACAGATCAGCTTGTTTATAATTTTAATGCGTCCATTACATTTGATCAGAAGTTTTATAAGCAGGATATTGAAGGCAGTATTGCGCATGTGACAATGCTCGCAAAACAGGGCATTCTGACAGAGCAGGAGAGAGATGATATTGTCCGCACATTAAAAGAGATACGCGATGAAGTGGAGAGCGGCAAGCTTGAAATCACTTCAGAATACGAGGATATCCACAGTTTTGTGGAGGCAAATCTGATTGACCGTCTCGGAGATACCGGAAAGAAACTGCATACCGGAAGAAGCCGTAACGATCAGGTTGCACTTGATATGAGATTGTATACAAGAGACGAACTGTTACATACGGATGATCTTTTAAAAGAATTATTAGAGACAATCCTTAAGATCATGGAGGCAAATACCGAGACGATCATGCCGGGATTTACCCATCTGCAGAAGGCTCAGCCGATCACACTGGCGCACCATATGGGAGCTTATTTTGAGATGTTCAAGCGCGATCGTCTGAGACTGCACGATATTTATGAGAGAATGAATTACTGTCCGCTCGGTTCCGGTGCATTAGCAGGAACAACCTATCCTTTGGACCGTGAATATACTGCAGAACTGTTAGGCTTTTATGGACCGACATTAAACAGTATGGATGGTGTGTCTGACCGTGATTATCTGATCGAATTTTTATCTGCATGCGCAACCATCATGATGCATCTGAGCAGATTTTCCGAGGAGATCATTATCTGGAACTCCAATGAATATCAGTTTGTCGAGATTGATGATGCTTACAGTACCGGAAGCAGTATTATGCCTCAGAAGAAGAACCCGGATATCGCAGAGCTTGTGCGCGGCAAGACCGGACGTGTTTATGGCGCTTTAATGTCATTACTTACCACGATGAAGGGAATCCCGCTTGCCTACAACAAGGACATGCAGGAGGACAAAGAACTGTCTTTTGATGCCATGGATACCGTCAAAGGATGTATTGCATTATTTACCGGAATGCTCGCAACCATGAAGTTTAATAAGGGTAAAATGCGTCTGTCCGCAAACAACGGATTTACCAATGCAACCGATGCAGCAGATTATCTGGTAAAACATGGTGTTCCATTCCGTGATGCGCACGGCATTATCGGAAAAATCGTTCTCTACTGTATTGAACGCGGAATTGCGATCGACGATATGAGTTTAGACGAGTTAAAGGCTATCTGTCCGGTATTTGAGGAAGATATATATGAAGAGATTTCCATGGAGACATGCGTGAATAACCGATTGACGATCGGGGCGCCGGGAAAGGCAGCCATGGAGAAAGTGATCGAGGCAGAAAAGGCATATCTTGCAGAGGATTGGAAAAAGGAAACTTTAACACGGTAAAACGTTATTGTAAAAAATGCACAAAGAATACCCGGAAAGATGACATTTTTTTACAAAATAGACCATTGCTTTTTTGAGAAAAATAGCATAATATATTCACTATAACGACATCTGTTCGTGATAGACGGACAAACAATAGGACGTACGATCCGCGGATATTCGATTGTCATGAATGAAAAGAGCCAGGGTAACAGGGGACGGTTCTTCGAACGAACAGGGAAAGACGAGGAGATTAGGCAATGAGTGAGAAGTTAAAAGTAGGTATTCTTGGTGGAACAGGTATGGTAGGACAGAGATTTATCTCTCTGTTGGAGAATCATCCATGGTTTGAGGTGACAACGATTGCAGCCAGCCCAAGAAGTGCCGGTAAGACATATGAAGAGGCAGTTGGTGATCGTTGGAAAATGGATACTCCAATGCCGGAAGCAGTAAAAAAGATTGTTGTCATGAACGTCAACGAAGTAGAAAAAGTTGCGGCAGAAGTAGATTTTGTTTTCTCAGCAGTAGACATGACAAAAGAAGAGATCAAAAAGATCGAGGAAGAATACGCTAAGACAGAGACACCGGTTGTATCCAACAACAGTGCACACAGATGGACACCGGATGTGCCGATGGTCGTACCGGAGATCAATCCGGAACATATGGAAGTGATCAGATATCAGAGAGAAAGACTTGGCACAAAGCGCGGTTTCGTTGCTGTAAAACCAAACTGCTCCATCCAGTCTTATGCACCTGTTCTCACCGCATGGAAAGAGTTTGAGCCATACGAAGTAGTGGCAACTACTTATCAGGCAATTTCCGGAGCAGGAAAAACGTTCAAAGACTGGCCGGAAATGGTTGGAAATATCATTCCATACATCGGTGGTGAGGAAGAAAAATCCGAGAAAGAGCCGCTTCGGATCTGGGGACACATTGATGATGAGAAGAAAGAGATTGTTCCTGCAGCATCTCCGGTTATCACATGCCAGTGTATCCGTGTTCCGGTATTAAATGGACATACCGCAGCCGTATTTGTAAAATTCAAAAAGAAACCAACCAAAGAACAGTTGATCGAAGCATTGAGAAACTACAGTGGAGTTCCACAGGAATTAAATCTTCCAAGTGCTCCAAAGCAGTTCATCCAGTATTTAGAGGAGGACAACAGACCACAGATTTCCTTGGATGTCAACTTCGAGAACGGTATGGGAATCTCTGTCGGACGTCTGAGAGAGGACACCGTTTATGACTGGAAGTTTGTCGGTTTATCCCACAATACCGTCAGAGGTGCAGCAGGTGGTGCAGTGCTCTGCGCAGAGCTGTTAAAAGCACAGGGTTACATCACAAAGAAATAAGAAAGAACATCATAGCGATTTAAAAAGTCCGTATCACAGATGTGTGGACTGTAAAGAAATGACCGGAACAGTAAAATGCTGTTCCGGTCATTTCTTATGTATCTTTTTATATGGCAAGAACCGGGTTGTCGTAAAAGTTAAAAAATGATATAATTTTTACTATATTGAGGGTAACGAACAAACAGATAGAAATGGGAGGTTTCTTATGGTAGCGAAGACATCCATTTTAAAAGAGCTTGAGACAATTTATGAGAAGAGTGGAAATCAGCTCTATGTGTTGTATGGACGGACAGATTCTGAGAAAGAACAGTTATTGAAGGCGTTTCTTTCAAATAAGAAGTACTTTTATTATCGCAGCAGACAGGCATCGGAACAGGAACAGAGAAATCAGATGGAGGCAGAAATCCGGCAGAAGTTTTCGGCGAATATTACAAAGCACAGCTATGACGAATTTTTCAACCGGATCAAAAGTGGTGATGCGTCAAAACTTGTGGTTGTGATTGATGAATTTCAATTGATCGCAAAAAAAGATGCCTCTTTTATGGAGAGCATTGAAAAATTAAGAATGAAACGTCTTTATCCGGGACCGGTGTTGATCCTTTTGTGCAGTTCTTCGGTTGCATGGGTGGAACAGGAGATGCCTGCAGCACTCGGTGAGCAGAGCGAAAGAATCGATGGAAAGATTAAGATTAATCCTTTGAATTTCTTAGAGGTGGTACGTGCATTTCCACAGTATCAGGTCAGTGACTGTATCAGAACTTACGGTGTTATCGGCGGCGTTGCAGGCTATATCAACCACTGGGATCAGCGCGTGGATCTGAAAACCAATATATGCAGAAATATTTTAAACCGGAATGGTTATATGCACCGGGCGGCAGAGCAGCTGATCGCGGCAGAACTGCGGGAACTGTCTGTGTATGAGACGATTCTTTATTATATTGCAAGCGGTTATGATAAGTTAAATGAACTTCATTTAAAAACCGGCTATTCGCGTGCAAAAATCAGTGTGTACATGAAAAATCTCGGAACTTTTCATATTGTGGAGAAAGAGACCTCTTTTGAGACAGGTGGATGGGAAAACACGAAAAAAGGTGTCTATCGTATTAAGGATAATTATGTGAATTTCTGGTTCCGTTTTGTGTATCCACATCTTTCCGAACTTTATATGATGAGTCCGGAACAGTTCTACGATGCGTATATCACATCGGGAATCGACGAATATCTGGAACGCTATTTCAAGGAAGTATGCATGGAATATGTAGGACTTTTGAATCTGATTGGAAAACTGCCAATGAAGATCAGTAAGATGGGAACATGGATTGGAAAAGAAGGAAATATCGACATTATTGCACAGAACTCTGTGCGGGAGAATATTGTCGGATACTGTAACTGGAATCAGCCGGAATTTACCATGGAGATGAAAGAAGAATTGTTAAAGAGTATGAAGCAGGCAAAAATTGATGCAAAGTATTTCTTTCTGTTTTCAGCAAAAGGTTTTTCAGAAGAGATCAGACAGCTTGCAGAAGAGGATACCAGATATATTCTGGTCGATATGAATGAATTATAAAACTTCTTATTTAGGAAAGAAGTAAGAATTACAGAAGTTGGAGGAATTTTTTTGGCAAAGTCATTAATTATAACGGAGAAACCAAGTGTTGCGCAGGAGTTCGCACGGATTCTTGGTGTATCAGGCAGAAATGACGGATACATAGAAAACAGTGATTACGTCATTACCTGGTGTGTCGGTCATCTTGTGGAGATGGTCTACCCGGAGGTATATGATGAAAAGTATAAAAAATGGAAGTTAGAGGATCTTCCTTTTCTTCCGAAAGATTACAAATATGATGTGATCCCGGCGGTCAGCAGACAGTATGATGTAGTACATAAAATGCTGCACCGCGAAGATATTGATACCGTCTACTGGGCAGGGGATGCCGGAAAAGAAGGACAGACCATTGAGGAAAACATCCGTATGTACGGCGGTGTCCGCGAGGGGATAAAAGAGCTGCGCGTCTGGATCGATTCCCAGACAGAGGAGGAGATCAGGCGGGGCATCCGTGAGGCAAAACCGATGTCAGATTATGCAAACCTTGGAAAATCCGGCATTATGCGGACCATTGAGGATTATGCAATGGGAATTAATTTTTCCCGTGCAATGTCCGTGAAATACGGAAATCTTTTAAATGATGCGGCGGGGACGAGAAGTTATACTGCAATTGCAGTCGGACGTGTCATGACCTGCGTGCTCGGTATGGTCGTGATAAGAGAGCGTGAGATCCGCAATTTTGTGGAAACGCCATTTTACCGTGTGATCGGAAGCTTTACGGATGCGGACATCGAAGCGGAGTGGAAAGCGGTAGAGGGTTCTGAATATTTTGAATCACCATTATTATATAAGGAAAACGGATTTAAAAAGCAGGAGTCTGCAGAAAACTTAATTGCAGGACTTTCCGGGAAAACAGCGGTTGTTTCCTCCATTGAGCGCGGAACTTCACGGAAAAAGGCACCACTTCTTTTTAACCTTGCAGAACTGCAGGCGGAGTGTTCGAAGCGCTTTAAAATCAGTCCGGATGAGACATTGCAGGTGGCACAGGATCTCTATGAGAAAAAACTGACTACTTATCCAAGAACGGATGCGCGTGTTCTCTCAACGGCAGTGGCAAAAGAAATCGGAAAAAATATCAGCAGACTGAAAGGCTATGAGCCGGTGCAGGGGTATGTGGAGCGTATCATGAAGGAAGGACTTCATTACAACATTGCGAAGACCCAGTATACGGATGACTCGAAAATTACCGATCACTATGCGATTATTCCGACCGGACAGCTCACAGAGCTGCGTTCTTTAAATGAACTGCAGAGAAGTGTGTATGATCTGATCGTCCGCCGTTTCTTAAGTATTTTTTATCCGGCAGCAGAATATCAGACGGTAAAACTTGTGGTGGCCGTCGGAGAGGAAAAACTTTTTGCCGGTGCAAAAGCATTAAAGGCGCCGGGATTTTTAGAGATTGCAGGAAGAAAACAGGAAGAAGAAAAAGAAGGAAGCAACAAAGAGGATAATGAGGAGACGGATAGTCCGGGGCTTCTGGAACTGGCAGATCAGTTGACGAAGGGGCAGGAATTGCCAGTCAATGGTTATTCTTTAAAAGAGGGAAGCACAAAGCCGCCGAAACGCTACACTTCCGGTTCGATGGTGCTTGCGATGGAAAATGCCGGACAGCTGATCGAGGATGAAGAACTGCGTGCACAGATCAAAGGCTCCGGAATCGGAACTTCTGCCACCCGCGCAGAGATCATCAAAAAACTGGTGCGCATCGGTTACCTGCACTTGAATAAAAAATCACAGATTCTGTCGCCGGAGGTGTTGGGCGAGATGGTTTATGAAGTCGTAAATATGACCGTCCCGGCACTTTTGAATCCGAAAATGACTGCTTCGTGGGAAAAAGGACTTGACGGTATCACGCGCGGAACAGTGATCATGGAAGATTACCGGGAAAAACTTGAGGATTTCATCCGAAAAGAGACGTTGAACATGGTGGAACGGAATCTGACGTCACGGCTTGTGGCACAGATCCAGCCGTTGACCGGAAAGGGCGCAAGAGGCATTGCGGCGAAGAAAAAGCTTGGCATTGCCTGTCCGGTCTGTGGCGCGGAGCTTGTAACAACACCGTTTGGCTATGGGTGCAGCAATTATAAAAAAGACGGCACCGGCTGTGGCTTTTCCATCGGAACGATTGCAGGGCGTGATCTTTCGGAGGAGGAGTTCCGGGATTTGATTACAAAAGGAAGAACAGATGTTCTGGATGGCTTTGTCTCCAAATCGAAGAAGAAATTCCCGGCGTCACTTGTTTTGCAGAAGGATGAGGAGGGAAAAATCAATATCAGTTTTGATTTTTCGGCAAATGAACCACAGGTGGTGGAAGGAATCAAATGCCCGTCCTGCGGCGGTGACATTGTGACGACAGCCTACGGGTTCCGGTGTATCCATTATGACCGGGAGAAAGAGGACAGTTGTGATTTCTCTGTCGGAAAAATTGCAGAGAAAAGTCTGAATGTATCCCAGCTCACAGAACTCATTACGAATGGAAGAACCGGAACAATCCGCGGCTTTAAATCAAAAAATGGAAAGAAATTTGATGCCTGCCTTTGTCTGGAAAAAGATGAAAACGGTAAGACTGTCATTAAGTTTGATTTTGAGCATGTGGAAGCAAAAAAAGTAAAAGATGTTGTCTGTCCGCTCTGCGGAGGAGAAATCGTGCAGACACCGTTTGGATTCGGATGTGCGAATTATTCGAAAGATAATCCGGAGAGCTGCCGTTTTTCTATTGGTAAAATGGCAGAAAAATCCCTGACAGAATCACAGGTGAAAGAATTGCTCACAAACGGAAGAACCGGAACAATCCGTGGTTTCAAGTCGAAAACAGGGAAAAAGTTTGACGCAAGAGTGGCATTAAACCGCGATGAGGGTGGCAAAGTCACAGGTTTAAAATTCGATTTCACGGATCTTGAGCCTGTAAAAGTGAAGGATGCAGTCTGCCCACTCTGTGGAGGTGAGATCATCCAGACACCGTTTGGCTATGGATGTGCCAATTATTCCAAAGATAATCCGGAAAGCTGCAGATTTGCGATCGGAACAATCGCAGGTGTGAAGTTAAAGGAGGCGCAGGTGAAGGAACTGCTGCTCCGTGGCAGAACGGAAGTCATCAAAGGGTTTATCGCAAAGACCGGCATGATGTTTGACGCACCGTTGAAGCTTACGCCGGAGGGACAGGTGACGTTCGATTTTCCGGAGAAACCAAAGCCTGTAGACACGACCTTAAAATGTCCAAAATGTGGACACTTTATGAAAAAATCCCAGTGGTATTACGAGTGTGAATGTGGATTTAAAGTGGCACATACGGTGGCAAAGGTGGAGTTAGAGGAAGCCGTTATGCAGGAACTTTTTGAGACCGGAAAGACGAAGAAAAAAATAACCGGATTTACATCAAAAGCGGGGAATGTGTTTGATACCTGCCTGAAATTTGAGGACGACAGAATCAGTTTTGATTTTGATAATCCGGGAGAAAACGTGGTGTTGGAAAATGCAAAGCCAGCTGAAAGCGCACAGAATCAGGAAAAACAAACTATGTTTGAAGCGTAAATAAAATGTAAAAAAATTGACAAAATTTATTGATTTTTGTCGGGTACAGGGTTATGCTTATATACAGTGGTACGGTACATTGAGATATGTGCGTACAAAAATAAATACGAAGGAGACATAGGGATGAAAAAGGGACATGATTTAAAAATTCGTGAAAAACTTTCTAAGAGTTACCTGCAGGTTATTTTTATTGCAAGTATCTCAGCAATCGTAGGAATCGGTGCGTTATTAATTATGACAAGGATGTATAACCATGCGCTTACCAATTATGGATTCTCCCAGGGAGATATCGGGAAGGCAATGACAGTGTTTACAGGTGCGCAGAGTGATCTGAGGGGTGCAATCGGTTATGACGAGGAAAGTATTATCAAAGAATTAAAAGAGGATTATTACGTAAAACAGGATTCATTTAATACATACCTTGCAGAAGTCGAAAAGAGCATGGTGACAAAAGCCGGAAGAGATGCGTACAATCAGATCCTTGCCGATCTGGATGGATATTGGGAACTTTCCGATGAACTGATCGAACTCGGAGCCACGACAGATGAAGCCAGCAGCAAGGAAGCACAGGACCGGGCGGTCAAAGAACTCAAGACAATGTATGAGGCTGTTTACAATGATCTGGAGAATCTGATGGATATCAATGTCCAGAAGGGGGATCAGCTGGAATCGATTCTGGCAGTGATGGAGATTATTGCTGTGATCATCATGATCGCAGTGATAATTCTTTCCGTTTTGAGTGGCAGAAGATTGGGAAATCAGATCGCAGATGGAATCGCAAAGCCGTTGCGGCAGATGTCAGAACGCCTGAAAACATTTGCGGAAGGAGATCTTGACAGCGAGTTCCCGGAGTATGATGCGAAGGACGAAGTTGCAGAAATGATCGAAACGGCAAGACAGATGGCAGATAACCTGAATGTGATCATCTCTGACAGCGGAAAACTCTTAAATGAGATGGCAGATGGTAATTTTGCTATCGCAACAGAACATGAAGAAAGATACACTGGAAAATTCAATGATCTTCTTGTCGGAATACGCAACATGAACCGTAAGATTGATGAATCTCTCCGTCAGGTAGAGGAGACAGCAGAACAGGTATCCTTAGGTTCCGGCAATATGGCAGAGGCTGCACAGTCCCTGGCAGAAGGTGCTACGGAACAGGCCGGAGCAGTCGAAGAGCTTCAGGCAACCATTGCTGATATCACTGCCAACGTAGAACACACAGCAGCGGATCTTCAAAAGTCTCATGCTGATGCAAGAAAATATGCAGATGATGCGGATCACAGCCGTGAGCAGATGCACGCAATGGTGGAGGCTATGCAGCGTATCAGCGAGTCTTCCATGAAGATTGAGAATATCATTTCCGAACTGGAGGATATCGCAAGCCAGACAAACCTGTTATCTTTGAATGCTTCCATCGAGGCAGCACGTGCAGGTGAGGCAGGAAAGGGATTTGCAGTTGTTGCTGACCAGATCCGTAAACTTGCAGAACAGAGTGCGGCTTCGGCAGTTTCCACAAGAGAACTGATCGAGGGTTCTATCCATGACGTTGAAGATGGAAATAAAGCGGTTGCTTTGGTTTCAGAGACATTAGACGAAGTTATCAAAGGAATTAATGATATTGCAGATACATCCAAGTCCTTAAGTGAGAACTCACAGTCTCAGGCAACGGCTATGGAGCAGGCAGAGCAGGGAGTCAACCAGATTTCCGAAGTTGTTCAGTCTAACTCTGCTATGGCACAGGAAACTTCTGCTACCAGTGAAGAATTGTCAGCACAGGCTGAAACACTTGATAACCTTGTAAGACAGTTCACATTAAGAGAACAGAAATAATAAAGAACGATAAGTTACTGGAACGAGGTATGTGTGAACAGTAAGAATGAGAGAGAGTCACAGCAAAGTCTGTGGCTCTTTTTTCTTGAATAATCAGTTTTATGTGTTTATAATGAAAAGGCGCAGGCAATCATGAAGTGTTGGAAGAATAAAGATACGGAATGATGAATGTGTGAAATATTTATGGAAGTTTTCAGACAGGAAGGAAGAAAAAATGGAAAACGCAAAAATCAGTAATTTGTATGATCTGAATGAGACAATTGCGAAAGAATATTTAGAGCAGTTTACTTATCCGTGGGAAGCATTAAAAGGAATCAGTGAATTTATCAAAAAATTAGGACCGACATTAGATCCTGAAAAGTTTGAAAAACGCGGCGAGGACATCTGGGTTGCCAAAAGTGCAAAGGTTGCACCGACTGCCTGCTTAAATGGACCGCTCATCATTGATGAGGAGGCAGAGGTTCGTCACTGCGCATTTGTAAGAGGAAGTGCTATTGTCGGAAAAGGCTCTGTTGTCGGAAACTCTACCGAGTTGAAAAACGATATTATTTTCAATTCTGTACAGGTGCCACACTATAATTATGTAGGAGATTCTATTCTGGGATACAAATCCCATATGGGTGCAGGTTCTATTACCTCAAATGTGAAATCAGACAAGACACTTGTAGTAGTAAAGGATAAGACAACCGGGGAAGAAATCGAGACAGGCTTGAAGAAGTTTGGTGCAATGTTAGGTGATTTTGTGGAAGTAGGATGTAATTCCGTACTGAATCCGGGTACTGTGATCGGAAGCCACAGCAATGTTTATCCGCTGTCTATGGTGCGTGGCGTTGTTCCGGCAAACTCTATTTATAAAAATAAAAATGAAATTGTAGAAAAGCAGTAAAAATTCCGAAATGATATATTGCTTGTGGTATGTTTTTCCTTTTTACAAAAAAGTACATAAATTTTATGGTTTCTACTTGTGAAAATGAAAAAAATGTGCGAAAATGTTTGAAGTATGTTAAGCATCTAACAATGTTTAGCAGATGACATATCTATTTATATGTGAAAGGAGACTTAAAATGATTTACACTAAGGAAGTCGAAAACATGTGCCCAGTAGCAAAAGGCGCAAAACATGAACCAGCTCCAATTCCAGAAGAAGGAAAATGGGTTCACTCTAAAAAAATTGAAGATATCTCAGGATTTACACACGGTGTAGGCTGGTGTGCACCACAGCAGGGTGCCTGTAAGCTTTCATTAAATGTAAAGAATGGTATCATTGAGGAAGCTTTAGTTGAGACAATCGGATGTTCCGGTATGACTCACTCTGCAGCTATGGCAGCAGAAGTTTTACAGGGAAAAACAATCCTTGAAGCTTTAAATACAGACTTAGTTTGTGATGCTATCAACACAGCTATGAGAGAATTATTCTTACAGATTGTTTACGGACGTACACAGAGTGCATTCTCTGATGACGGATTAGCAATCGGTGCTGGTCTTGAAGACTTAGGTAAAGGTTTAAGATCAATGGTAGGTACATCATACTCTACTAAATTAAAAGGACCTCGTTACTTAGAATTAACTGAAGGTTACATCACTCGTATCGCTTTAGATACAAATGATGAAATTATCGGTTACGAATTCGTTAACTTAGGTAGAATGATGGAAATGATTAAAGATGGAAAAGATGCTAATGAAGCTTTAGAAGCTGCTAAAGGTAACTATGGTAGATTCAACGATGCTGCTAAATACATCGATCCAAGAAAAGAATAATAGGAGGATACGAAAAAATGGCATTATTTGAAAGTTATGAAAGAAGAATTGATCAAATTAACGCTGCATTAGCTAAATATGATATCAAATCAATCGAAGAAGCAAAAGCTATTTGTGATGAAAAAGGTATCAACGTTTATGATATCGTAAAATCTACACAACCAATTTGTTTCGAAAACGCTTGTTGGGCATATACAGTTGGTGCTGCTATGGCAATTAAAAATGGTGATACTAAAGCAGAAGATGCTGCTAAAACAATCGGTGTTGGATTACAATCATTCTGTATTCCAGGATCTGTTGCTGATGATCGTAAAGTAGGTTTAGGTCATGGTAACTTAGGAGCAATGTTATTAAACGAAAATACTCAATGTTTCGCTTTCTTAGCTGGACATGAATCTTTCGCTGCTGCTGAAGGTGCAATCAAAATTGCTGAAAAAGCTAACAAAGTAAGAAAAAATCCATTAAGAGTTATCTTA
>OHRA01000620.1_pt1 | contig 13722 bp, 6 predicted proteins | sample 1578241 | NCBI WGS metagenome assembly OHRA01 (sample SAMEA3879597, study PRJEB24766) | human gut metagenome | biome: human-associated habitat; feature: feces | place: USA | collected 1985/1987 | reverse complement strand
TGGATACTTAGGAGTTGTGTTATTCTTTGTATTAACTGGATTCTTGTTGGTGGTATCAGCAAAGAAGAAGATGAATCAAAAAGAGTTTTCATTGCGTGATTACTATCTTGCCAGAATCAAAAGAATATACCCACCATTACTTGTGATGGTATTTACTACATTGGGAATCTATTTTATTTTGGCTAAGGACGCATTGTATAACATGAAAATGCAGGCTTTTAGTATTTTGGCTGGTTTCAATAACTGGTGGCAAATTTCGCAAAGTATTGATTATTTTACGCGCATTGCGAATACTTCGCCATTCTCGCATTTATGGTTTTTATCTATAGAGATGCAGTTCTATGTGATTTTTCCATTATTATTGTTTGGAATGTATAAATTGAAAGATAAAAAAGGAGAATCATTCACAACTAAAACTATGCTTGGTGTAACAGTTGGCTTTGCGCTTGTGATGCCAATTCTATATTTATGTAGAGTGAATGTTACACGATTATATTATGGAACAGATACGCGAATTTATTCATTGTTTGCGGGCATGCTTCTAGGTTGGATGTATACAAAAGGGGAAGCAACTAAAAAGAATTTTTATACCTCAATTGGGTTGCTTGGAGTGTTTGTGATTTCATGCTTTATTTTTGATGGGCGAATGCCAGTTGTCTATTTGTTTGTACTCGCATTAATGACAGTTTTATCTTTGTATATAGTCGAAAAAACGGCAGATAGTTCAATTTCATTGGATGTTCCAGTGTTAAAGTGGATTGGTCAACATAGTTATGAAATTTATTTATGGCAATATCCAGTGATTTACTTATTCCAATATAAAGATTGGAATAAACACTTCATTATGTATTTGCTTGAATTTGTAATTTTGATTGCACTTGTTGTATGGACAAATTATTTCTTAAAGGTGTTTAAATATAAACAAATCAAACCGAAATTTCAAAAAGCCGTGTTGGCTTGTGGAATCGTTGGGTTTGTATTTCAGGCCACAGGTGTTATTGCTTTAGCAACCTCAAAAGAGATAGATTCTACAGAATTGCAGAAGCGTATAGCAGAAAATGAAAAGGCAATAGAGGCAAATAAGAGAAACGCAAAATCGGATGGTAGTGTTGAAAAAGGCAAAGTTGACGACTATGCTTCGAGTGGAAACTCACAGAAAGTATCGGATAAAGGATTGTTTTGTTTAGGGGATTCTGTCATGTTGTCGGCATATACAAATATTCAAGATATTTATCCGGATGCAACAATAGATGCAGCTGTTTCAAGACAAATATATCATGCTCTAGACATTTTAAGTTGGTATCAGTCTCAAGGGAATATTCATAATACAGTTGTGATTTCGCTTGGAACAAATGGTGTTTTGGATGAGAATACCGTTGAACAACTGTTAGAAATAATTGGTAAAGATAAGTCTATATTCTGGGTCAATGTGTATGCGCCTGGAGTTGAATGGGAAGCTAGCAACAATAAATATCTGAATGAATTGGCTAAAAAACATTCAAATGTCACAATTATAGATTGGAACTCTTATATTTCTAAGCATACAGATTTATTAGAAGCAGATGGAATTCATCCGATTGAAGAGGGCGCTAATGCATATGCTCATTTAATTCAAGAAAAAATTAATGAGGTTATGCAAAAACAAAAAGAGATTGAAAAAAAAGCGAATAAATAAAAGACTGCAGAGGAATTAATCTTCTGCAGTTTCTTTTGTATATGAATCTAAATCATTTGGGAAATTGATTTTATTTAATTTTTTGATGCTAAGTTCGATTGAAATATCAATATCTGCACTTGCTTTATCTACGGTTTGTTTACCTGTAAAGCTTAAAATCAGGTGTGAGATTTTTTTGCTTTTGATAGTTGCTTCAAGCGTTGCATCATCTAGTTTTATAGACCCCATATTATCTAGAAGGGTGGCTAATTTAGATGTGTTGACTTTAAAAGTATATGTATCATTTTCTTTTTTAGAGGAATCAAATAATTCGCATAATTGATCGTCAGTTAAATCTAGAAATGGGTTGTATGTATTTAATTTTGAATTCTTTTTAAGTCCGATCTTATCGACTGTACTTTGTGTTTTTGTTCCCATGGAATTTAAATATGTTTTTCCATCTTTAATGTAAAAGTTTAAAAAATTATTTTTCACATGATCGCCTGCAACTAAACCTATTGAAGTAGCAACTTGTAGATCTTCTTTTTGAAGAATTTGTGCATCAATATTCATTTTTGAATCTTTCATATCCAATGTTCCATTGATTTGGACACTTTTTAGATTTAATGTATTACCTAATGCATCAAAGAATGTAAGGATGTCATCATTGTTTTTTGAGTTTGAACATCCTGCAAGGCTAAGCGATAAAAAACAAGTTATAATTAGGGTTAAAAATTTTTTCATTCGGAACTCCTTTAAACGTTTATATTGTATGCACAATTAAAGGGGATGTCAAAATGGACAAATGAAAAAGCACCTACTTTGTGCAGGTGCTTAAAAAGGATAGGCAATATTTATAACTCATTTTTTAAATTTTGTCAAGTTTTTATTGACATTTGGTGGTTTTACTAGTAGTATAATAAATTGCATAATAGTGTAAGTTTTCGAATGAAAACTTCCTAATATAGTACAAATTCGAACGAAAGGATGGCATGCATGGACAACAACAAAGCATATCGTATTGTCTCGTGTGGAAAAAAATCTTCCCGCCGAGATTACTCAAAGGTTAGTGGTAAATTAGAGTTACCTAATCTTGTCGAAATCCAGACAGATTCATTTAAATGGTTTACGCAACAAGGTATCCAAGAAGTATTTGAAGAAATCTATCCAATTGAAAACTATGGAAAAAACATTCGCTTAAATTTCCTTCGTTATCATTTTGAAGAACCAAAATATAACGCAGAAGAATCTATGTATAGAGAATGCAATTTTGCAGCACCTCTATATGCAGATATGGAATTAGAAGTTACGGACTCAGAAACTGGGGAAGTAGTAACTAAGAGTGAAGAAGTATATTTAGGGGATTTCCCTTTAATGACAGAAACTGGTACATTCATCATCAATGGTGCAGAACGTGTAATCGTTAGTCAGATCGTACGTTCTCCAGGAGCATATTTTGCGGACAGTTATGATGAAAAAACTGGTAAACAAAACTATAGTTGTGAATTAATTCCAAGTCGTGGTACTTGGTTAGAGTTCATGACTGAACAAAAGAAAACTACAAACGGACGTTTAATTAATGTTTCTATTGACCGTCGCCGTAAAGTATTATTCAGTATTTTATTCAAGGCGATTGGTATGTCTTTGAATATCGGAGTGAACGAAGATACTCACGATACATCAATGATGGAAACATTCCTTCGTGCAATGGGACGTAACTGGTCTGATGTAGCTACAGATGCAGAAGATCGCGAATACATGAATATGTATTTGTTGTTGTATACTGCTTTCTTCGGTAAATATGAAGAAATTGAAAACACTTTATTGAACGATAAAGTAAAAACAACTCAGGAAGCTTTACTTTCTTTCTATGAAAATCAAAGAAGTGATGAAATCCCTACATTAGATGGATCAATCACTTTGATGCAAGCTAAATTCTTTGATCACCGTCGTTATGACTTGACAAAAGCTGGTCGTTATAAATTACGTAAGAAATTAAATGCGATCGATCGTATGTATGGTATGAGCCTTGCTCATGATATTGTTGATGTAAATGGCAATGTGTTCATGGAAAAAGGTACAATGGTTCACCGTGATGAAAGAAATGCATTACGTGAAGAATTGGCTAAGGGTACTTATTGTGTCGCTTATCCATTCCGCTCAGAATTCCATGAAGAAGATATCGTTTCAATTCCAACAAGCTGGACTACAGGATTAATTGGTCGTGTATTAGCTAGTGATGTTGAAACAGAAGATGCTTATTTAGATGCTGGTACAGTATTAACTGAAAAAGATGTTTTAGCAATCCAAAAGGTTGTTGAAAATGTTGATATTTTTGCAGGATTGTTTGCACAACCAGTTAAATTAACAGCCGAAAATATGGATTCTGTATTTAACTATGGTCAACGTTTATATGCTCTTGGACGTTTAACAAATGCTCAAGGTGAAGATATTGTTGATGCAGATATGGGATTAGTTGCGAACCGTTATATGGTTGGTGTAACTCCAGATGCCATCGATAGTGATGTTGAAACACAAGTTAAACAACGTGCTTTAAGCGAAGATATTACGGCATGGTTGATTGGTGCATGTGTCCAAGAATTATATATTATTGACGATAATGGGGATGAAGTCCGTGTTGCTGGAAATGACCCATTCGCAAATAAACACACAATTACAGTTTCAGATATGTATGCATTCTTCTCATATAGCTTAAATGTTATGGAAGGTGTAGGAACAACAGATGATATCGATATGTTAGGTAACCGTCGTATTCGTTCTGTTGGTGAATTGATCCAAAACCAATTCCGTATTGGTTTATCTCGTATGGAACGTGTCGTTAAAGAACGTATGTCAATTCAAGAAATGGATAGCTTAACTCCTAGAAAATTGACAAACATTCGTCCTTTGACAGCTGCAATTAAAGAATTCTTCTCTAGTTCACAGTTATCACAGTTCATGGATCAACAAAACCCTCTTGCTGAGTTGACAAATAAACGTCGTATTTCAGCTTTAGGTCCAGGTGGTATTAGTCGTGATCGTGCAAGTTTTGAAGTTCGTGACGTTCACAACTCTCACTATGGTCGTATTTGTCCAATCGAAACACCTGAAGGACCAAACATCGGTTTGATCAACAACTTAACAACTTATGCTCGTATCAATGAATATGGATTTATCCAGACACCTTATCGTAAGGTAAATGCAGATGGTACTGTTAGTGAAGATACTGTTTACTTAAGTGCGGATGAAGAAGCAGATTATGTAATTGCTCAGGCCAATGAGGTTCGTGATGGTCATTTAGTAAATGAACGTGTCGTAGCTCGTAAGGCTGGTGAAACTATCATCGCTGATCGTAACGAAGTAGAACTTGCCGACGTCAGTCCAAAACAGATCGTATCTGTAGCGACTGCCTGTGTCCCATTCTTGGAAAACGATGATGCGTCTCGTGCCTTAATGGGTGCCAACATGCAGCGTCAGGCCGTTCCATTATTAGTTCCTCATTCACCTTATGTAGGTACTGGTATTGAATATAAAATTGCTAAGGACTCAGGTGTTGGTATTGTCGCAAAACAAGATGGTGTAGTTGAATATGTAGATGGTTTGCGTATTGTAGTTAAAGATAATGAAGGTGAAAACCACACTTATCAGTTACGTAAGTTTGCTCGTTCAAACGCAAGCACTTGTATCAACCAACGTCCAATTGTAGAAGTTGGTGAAAAGGTTGAAAAAGGCGATATCTTAGCTGATGGTCCAAGTATGCAAAATGGAGAATTGGCTTTAGGTCAAAACGTTGTTATTGCATATACAACATGGCATGGATATAACTACGAGGATGCCATCATCATGTCAGAACGTATGGTTAGTGATGATGTATATACTTCAATCCACGTAGAAGAATATGATATTGACTGTCGTGAAACTAAGTTAGGTCCAGAAGAAATCACTCGTGATATTCCTAACGTTGGTGAAGCAGCAGTTCGTAAGTTAGATTCAAATGGTATCATCATGGTTGGTGCCGAAGTTAAAGAAGGAGATATCTTAGTTGGTAAGGTTACTCCAAAAGGACAAAGTGAAGTTAGTCCTGAAGAAAAATTATTATTAGCAATCTTTGGTGAAAAATCACGTGAAGTTCGTGACAATTCATTGAAAGTACCTCATGGTGGTGCTGGTATTGTTCATTCTATTCGTGTATTCAAACGTGGAGATGGATCGGATCTTCCTCCTGGAGTAAATATGCGTGTTAAAGTATATATCGTTCAGAAACGTAAGATTTCTGAAGGTGATAAGATGTCTGGTCGTCACGGTAACAAAGGTGTCATCTCTAAGATTTTACCTATCGAAGATATGCCATTTATGGCGGATGGACATCCAGTGGATATCTTGTTGAACCCATTCGGTGTACCTTCTCGTATGAACATTGGACAGATTCTAGAAATCCACTTAGGTTATGCAGCTCGTAAATTAGGTGTTAAATTCTCTACTTCTGTATTTGATGGTTTATCAAATGAAGACTTGCAGGATGTAATGCGCGAAGCAAGCATGACTGTAGATGGAAAACAGGTATTATACGATGGACAAACTGGACAACCATTTGATGAACGTATTAGTGTTGGTGTAATGTACATGATCAAGTTGGCCCACATGGTTGACGATAAACTACACGCTCGTGCTACTGGTCCATATTCTTTAGTTACTCAGCAGCCATTGGGTGGTAAAGCTCAAAATGGTGGTCAGAGATTTGGAGAAATGGAAGTTTGGGCATTGGAAGCATATGGTGCTGCTCACACATTACAAGAAATCTTAACAATCAAATCCGATGATATTCAAGGTCGTATCAAGACTTATGAAGCCATCATTAAAGGTAAAGATATTCCAGAACCAGGTGTTCCAGAATCATTCCGTGTATTGATGCACGAATTACAAGGTTTAGCAATCGATATTCGTTTGTTAGATGAAAACAATAACGAGGTTGACATCACATTAGATGATGATGACCAGGACGTTCATCCAGCTCAACCTTTACCAGAACAAACACAAAAGGAAGAGCTAGTAGACGATATTGAAGAAGAAAATAACGAAGAAGAGGAGGCGTAGTATAAAATATGAGTATTAACAATTTTGCCTCGATTCAGGTTCGCTTAGCGAGTCCAGAAACGATTTTAAAATGGAGTCATGGTGAAGTAACAAAGCCTGAGACAATTAACTATCGTTCACAAAAAGCAGAACGTGATGGTTTATTCTGCGAACGCATTTTCGGTCCAACTAAGGACTGGGAATGTGCTTGTGGAAAATATAAAAAAGTACGTTTTAAAGGTGTTGTATGTGACCGTTGTGGTGTAGAAATCACAAAAGCAAGCGTAAGACGTGAGCGTATGGGTCACATCCACTTAGCTGCACCAGTAGCTCATATTTGGTACTTACGTGGTATTCCTAGCCGTATGGCATTGTTGTTGGATGTAACACCTAAACAATTAGAAGAAGTTGTATACTTTGTTAGTTATATTGTTACAGATCCAAAAGAATCTGGTTTAGCTTATAAACAAATTCTTTCTGAACGTGAATTCCGTGAAAACCAAGCTATTTATGGTTCAACAGGATTTACAGCTCAAACAGGTGCTGAAGCTGTACTACGTTTATTACAAGATGTTGATTTAGAATCTGAATATCAAGAAGTACAGGATGCGCTTGAAAAAGCACAAGGTGAAAAACGTAAGAAATTAATCAAACGTTTGGATACAATCAATGCATTCCGTAATAGTGAAAACTTACCAGAATGGATGATTCTGACTAACATTCCGGTAATACCTCCTGATTTACGTCCAATGCTTCAATTGGATGGTGGTCGTTTTGCGACAAGTGATTTGAACGACTTATATCGTCGTGTTATCACTCGTAACAATCGTTTACGTAAGTTGTTAGATTTGGGTACTCCAAATATTATCGTTCAAAACGAAAAGCGTATGTTACAGGAATCTGTAGATGCTTTAATTGACAATGGTCGTCGTTCAAAACCAATTACAGGTGCTGGTGGACGTGCATTAAAATCATTATCTCATTCATTAAAAGGTAAACAAGGTCGTTTCCGTCAGAACTTATTAGGTAAGCGTGTTGACTTCTCTGGTCGTTCTGTAATTGCCGTTGGACCAGATTTGAAAATGTACCAATGTGGTATTCCACGTGAAATGGCAGTTAACTTGTTTAAACCATTTATCATTAATGAAATCGTAAACCAAGGATTAGCACAAAATCCTAAAAATGCAGAAAAATTAATCGAACGTCGTGATCCTCGTATCTGGGATGTTGTTGAAAAAGTAATCGATGGCTATCCAGTATTGATGAACCGTGCGCCTACATTGCACCGTTTGGGTATTCAGGCTTTCTTGCCTAAATTAGTAGAAGGACGTGCAATGCGTCTTCACCCCTTAGTATGTACTGCGTTCAACGCCGACTTCGATGGTGACCAGATGGCCATCCACGTTCCATTAGGAGAAGAAGCTCGTGCTGAAGCATTAGTTATGATGCTTGGTTCTCACAATATCTTAGGTCCTAAAGATGGTAAACCTATCGTTACGCCAGGACAGGATATGGTTATGGGTAACTTCTATTTAACAATGGAAGAAACAAAAGAAGAATTCTTTGCAGAAGCTAAACACTACGAAGAAGTTGGTTGCCCATTAGAAGCAGCTCACTGGCACCGTTTTGGTGAAAATGAAGGTCATGTTTATACAGATGAAGATGAAGTTATGATGGCATACCAGTCAAAACAAGTTCACCTTCACACTCGTATCGCATTGCCTGTATGCAATATGCATAGAACATCGTTTGATGAAAAACATAAAAATGATTATTTAATTACAACAGTTGGTAAGATTGTGTTCAACTCAATGTTCCCTGAAGATTTCCCATATATTAATGAGGTATCAAAAGAAAACTTTATTAGTACTCCTGATAAATACTTTATTGCTCCAGGACAAAACATTAAAGAATACATCGAAGCTATGCCTTTAGTTGATGCGGTTAAGAAAAAAGATTTAGGTAAAGTTATTGCCGAAGTCTTCAAACGTTATGATGCAGATCAAACTGCTGAAATTCTTGACCAAATCAAATCTTTAGGATTTGAATATTCAACAGTAGCTGGTATTACAGTTGCCTTGTCAGATATCGAAGTGGCTCCTCACAAAGATGAATATATCGATGAGGGTCGTGTTAAAGCCGATCAGTTGAAACACTTACAACGTAAAGGTATGTTGACAATGGAAGAATGGGAACGTCACTTATCTAAGATGTGGGATGATCAAAAAGACAAGATCGTAACATCATTGATGAAAAACTTGCCTCGTAAAAACCCAATCAACATGATGGCGACTTCTGGTGCTCGTGGTAACGCGTCAAACTTTACTCAGTTAGCTGGTATGCGTGGTTTAATGGCAAAACCTGGTCACGCTAAAGCTGGTGCTGGTGAATATGTACCAACCATCATAGAAGTTCCTATCTATTCTTGTTTCCGTGAAGGATTGAACGTAAGTGAGTTCTTTATCTCGACTCACGGTGTGCGTAAAGGTCTTACAGATACTGCCTTAAAGACAGCCGAATCTGGTTACTTAACTCGTCGTTTGGTTGATGTTGCCCAAGATGTAATTATCAAAGAAGACGATTGTGGTACAGATAAGGGTTACTGGATCGAAACATTAATGGATCGTAAAACAAACTCTGTTATCGAACCATTACAAGATCGTTTAGTTGGTCGTTATTCTAAACAAGATGTAACAGATCCAAAGACAGGTGAATTAATTATTGCGAGTGATGAATTTATCACAGATGAACTTGCTAAGAAAATTGTAGATGCTGGTGTTACAGGTATGTATATCCGTTCTGTATTTACTTGTAAGTCTCGTTTAGGTATTTGTCGTAAATGTTATGGACGTAACATGGCTACAGGTAAAGACGTTGAAGTTGGTGAAGCTATTGGTATCATGGCGGCTCAATCAATTGGTGAACCAGGTACACAGTTAACAATGCGTACATTCCATACAGGTGGTGTTGCCGGTGCCGGTGCAGAAGATATCACTCAAGGTTTGCCTCGTGTTGAAGAATTGTTCGAAGCTCGTTGTCCAAAAGGTGTTGCGGTAATTGCTCAGATTTCTGGTGAAATCACTTCAATCGAACGTATTGAAGGAACAATGCGCCAAGAAGTTATTATCACAAACGAACACGAAAGTGTTTCTCATAAAATTAACGCGAACCAGTCTATGCGTCCATGGGTTCAGGTCGGTGCAAAGATTGAAGCCGGTGTTGCGTTGACTGAAGGTCCATTAGATCCAAAAGAATTATTACGTGTTGCTGGTGTACGTGAAGTTCAAGACTATATCTTGAAGGAAGTTAAGAAAGTATACCAAAGCCAAGGTATCGAAATTAGTGATAAGCACTTGGAAGTAATGATCAAACAGATGATGAAGAAAGTAATCGTTGTAGATAGTGGAGATACTGATTTAAATGTTGGTGTTCAATTATCATTGAATAACATCACAAAAATCAATCGTAACGCATTGTTAAGCGGTAAAACTCCTGCTACATTCAAACCTGTATTATTAGGTATTTCTAAGTCTTCTGTTGAAACAGATTCTTTCTTATCAGCCGCTTCATTCCAGGAAACTACAAAGGTTCTTACAGATGCGACTATTAAGGGTAAAGTTGACCACTTAATTGGTTTGAAAGAAAATGTTATTATTGGTAAGCTGATTCCTGCAGGTACTGGATGCCAGGGAGATCGTCCACAAAATCTAATTGTTGCAGAAAAGGCAAAAGAACTTCGTGACAAACGTATTGCACGTATGAATGAAGTTCATAATGAAGATGCTGAAAAATTTGATAAATTAGTATCAGGATCTGACGATAGAGATATGATGGATACTGTAGACTCTTCAGTAGAAGAATCAATTCTACAAGATGCAGAAACTGCAGACAATAATTCAATGGATATCCAATCTGAAGAATAAGAATATAAGGAGTAGGTAGATACCTATTCCTTTTCTTTAGGAGTAAAAATGGAAAAATATTTTGATTTAGGTAGAGCGTATTACACATATTTAAAAAGCAGCACAAATAAAGATCAATGTACTGTTAGTGTAATATGTGATGATATTGATATTAAACATAACATAATGGATGGCCTATTGTTTGCGGGTGCCTATATATATGATGGATACCAAGAAAATACAGACGGATCTATCACTGTTTGTGATGGAAACATTTCAGTTTATGGATGTGAATTGTCAGATTTAAAGTATGAGAATTATATATCCAATTCCAATGCTACGATAATAAAAAAGTAGGACAATTGTCCTACAAAATTTGAATATTATTTTTTAAGCATGTATCGACCATGTCTTCAGGCCATAAGCTTGCCTGGACTTCTCCGATATGTGCTTTTTTTAGTAGAAGCATACATAGTCTGGATTGACCGATTCCTCCACCTAAAGTGTATGGTAATTCTTTATTTAGAATGGCTTTATGGAAAGGTAATTCACATCTTTCCAAACAGTTTTCTTTTTTCAATTGTTCTAATAATGTATCTTCATCCACACGAATTCCCATAGAAGATATTTCTAGAGCACTTTGTAGTGGTTCATACCAGAATAGGATATCTCCATTTAGTGTCCAGTCATCATAGTCTGGAGCACGACCATCGTGTTTTTCATTGTTTGATAATTTATCACCAATCTGCATCACAAATACGCAGCCATGTTCTTTTGTGATGGCATTCTCTCTTTCTTTGGCAGTTAGATTTGGGTACTTATCCAATAGTTCTTGTGTTGTGATAAAGAAAATATCATCTGGTAAATGATTAACAGCCTGAGGATATTTGTACCAAACTTCATGTTCCATATGTTTAATGACTTTAAAAATCGTGCGAACATGCTCTTCTAGTGTTTGTTGGGTACGTTCATTTTTAGAAATGATTTTTTCCCAGTCCCATTGATCGACATAAGCAGAATGAAAGTTATCTAATTCTTCATCTTTACGAATGGCATTCATATTTGTGTACAAGCCTTCATGAAGTTTAAAGCCATATTTCTTTAAGGCCATTCGTTTCCATTTTGCCAAAGAATGTACAACTTCTAATTGTTCACCAGGTAATTCTTTCATAGTAAAAGATACTGGCTTTTCTGTACCATTTAAATTGTCATTTAAACCAGAGCTTTGTGTGACATATAATGGTGCTGAAATTCTTGATAAATTTAATTCTTTTCCAAATTCGTATTGAAAAGTATCACGAATATATTTAATGGCTTCTTGTGTTTCTCTAACAGTTAATACTGGATCGTAGTTTTCAGGTATAATAAGTTTCATATCATCATCTCCTCAATGTAAGTATTGTATCACAAAATATGAAAAGATTTTCAATTTATTTTGTGATAAAATCATTTTATGAACATTCTATTTTCAATTAACGCAAAATTCATAGATTTGACAAAGACATGTATACGTTCCATCATTCGGTTTGACAAAAATATTGATTTCTATATTTTGCATCATGACTTAAATCAAAAACACATGGATGATTTAAGACGTTCTTTTTTGGAATGTACTTTTCATTTTATAGAAGTAAAGGAAGAAGAATTTAAGGGGTTTCCTATTTCATCTCGATATCCTCTAGAAATTTATTATCGATTATTCGCTTCAGATTTGTTGCCTAAGACATTGGATCGAATTCTTTACTTGGATGTGGACATTGTTGTGATTCAAAGTTTAAGGGAATTGTATAACATGGATTTTGAAAGTAATCTTTATATCGCTTCGAGTCATGTAAATGAGCGTATGACGCATTTAAATGCGAAAAGATTAGGGCTAAAAGAAGATGTGCCATATATCAATACTGGGGTCTTGTTGATGAATTTAATAGCGTTGCGTAAACAATTGAATAAACAAGATGTGCTTAATTATGTAAATGCATATAAGAAAAAACTTGTGTTATTTGATCAGGATGTATTGACGGCATTATATGGAGATAAGACAAAACTAGTAGATTATCGTAAATATAATTTGAGTGAGAGAATGATGAATTTCTATAATCTAAGAAATCCAAGAAGTAGGCTAGATCTTGATTGGGTGAAAAAGAATAGTGTTATCATACATTATTGCGGAAGAATGAAGCCTTGGAAAGGTAAATATATAGGATGTTTAGATTGTTTTTATAGGGAGTTGGAAAAATGAGAGATCGGTTTTCAAATCGTTTAGGATTTATTTTAATTAGCGCAGGATGCGCAATAGGAATTGGCAATGTTTGGCGCTTTCCATATATTGTAGGGCAATATGGAGGTGCTGCATTTGTCTTGATTTATTTATTTTTTCTAGTCATATTAGGATTGCCAGTTATGGTTATGGAGTATTCGGTAGGACGTGCCAGTCAAAAAAGTGCAGCCCTATCTTTTGATGTGTTAGAGCCAAAAGGAACAAAGTGGCATTTTATGAAGTATGTGGCAATGGCAGGAAATTACATACTGATGATGTTTTATACTTCGGTTTGTGGATGGTTGTTTTATTATTGCTACAAAATGTTGATGGGTGATTTTAATGGATTAAATGTGGATCAAATTAATAATGAATTTGGTTTAATGTTGTCAAATCCCTTGATTCAAGTAGGTATGATGTTTCTAGTTGTTTGTATTGGTTTTTTCATTTGTTCAAAAGGCTTGCAGAATGGTGTGGAAAAAGTATCAAAGTATATGATGTTGTGTTTATTGGTGTTGATGCTTGTGCTAGCTGTTCGTTCACTCATTTTGCCAGGGGCTATGGAGGGCGTAAAGTTTTACTTGTTGCCTGATTTTTCAAAGATGCAAAATGTATCGGATGTCGTATTTGCGGCCATGGGCCAAGCTTTCTTTACTTTGAGTTTAGGTATTGGTGCTATTGCGATATTTGGAAGTTACATTGATAAAAGTAAGAAGTTAACATCTGAGGCCATTACGGTTGTGTGTTTAGATACATTTGTTGCATTGGTTGCAGGCTTCATCGTGATTCCTGCTTGTTTTGCGTATAATGTGGATCCTGGGCAAGGGCCTGGGTTG
>OHRA01000611.1_pt1 | contig 13876 bp, 15 predicted proteins | sample 1578241 | NCBI WGS metagenome assembly OHRA01 (sample SAMEA3879597, study PRJEB24766) | human gut metagenome | biome: human-associated habitat; feature: feces | place: USA | collected 1985/1987 | reverse complement strand
GGGTGTATCGAGACAGTCTATTTATAATTTTATAAAAAGGAACTGTATGGAAAAAGTTGGCCCAGGTATTTATATTTCAAAAGATGTGTTGGAAGATGAAGCTTATGTTTTGTCACAGCGTTGTCCAAAAGGAGTTATTTCTCACGATGATGCCTTATATTATTATGGTCTGGTTGATCGAGAACCTTTTGTGCATTGTATTACAATTTATAGTGGATATAATCCTTCTGCTTTAACAAACTCTGGTTATAAGGTTTATACAGTGAAAAAGGAACTTTTAGATTTAGGAAAGACTACAATCACAAATCAATTTGGTCATGAAATCCCAATGTATGATTTGGAAAGAACAATTTGTGATTTAGTGAGAAGTAGACGTAATTTCGAAATTCAGGATTTTAATATGGCGATTAAAACTTATTTACAAAGAAGTGATAAGGATCTTAATCGTTTAATGGTGTATGCAAAAGCATTTCGAATTGAAAAGATAATTAGACAATATATGGAGGTTTTATTGTAATGTATCTAACTCCAGCACAAATAAAAGGTAGAATTAAAAATGTTGCAAAACAAAATGGATCGGATCCTATAACTTTGTTACGTATTTATATGATGGAGCGTTTTCTTGAAAGAATAACGTATTCTAAATATAAAGACGATTTCATTGTTAAGGGTGGAATCTTGGTTACTTCTATGATTGGTATATCGATGCGATCGACTATGGATATTGATACAACAATACGTAATTTTGATTTAACCAAAGAAGAAACCACAAGGATTGTAAATGAAATTAAAGATATTTCTCTTGATGATCACATTGAATTTATCTTAAATGATGTATCTGATATCATGGACAATATGGAGTATCCAGGAATAAGAATTCATATGGATGCAAAATTAGAAAATTTAATAGTACCAATCAAAATAGATATATCAACAGGTGATGTGATTACACCTAGAGAAGTAAGATATGAATATCCGTTGTTGTTAGAAGACAAATCAATACAACTGTGGTCATATAATTTAGAGACAATACTTGCAGAAAAAATTCAAACAATTCTTTCTAGAGGATTGTTGAATACACGTATGCGTGATTTTTATGATGTAACGACTTTATTTGATCGTTATAACGATCAAATAAAGTATAATGATTTATCATTGGCATTTGATAAAACATGTAGAAAAAGAGAGACACTTTCTTTATTAGAGCATTATGAAGAAATATTATGCTATTTTAATTGGATGCTTTGCAATTTTTGTTCTTTCGGCAAGTATAGTTGTTTCAGCATCGACAATACAAGCAAGTACAAATGTTACTTTGCAAAGTGTAGCATCTCTTGAAAAAGAAACTTTATCTTTCAAATGTGAGATGACCAATTTTAATAATACGAATAAAAAAATTAAGTCATACTCTGATAAACAGGAAAATAATTTCTTTTACGATACAAACAATAATATGGTTGGTTTTATTTTAAAATCTCCCATAAAAATGTCGATTTATAAACCACTTAAAAATGCAGGGGAAATAAATATTACAAACATAAGACTTGCTTTAAAAGATCTGATTGATCTGAAATCATACACACTTGTTGAAAACAAATATAGTCAAGATATGAATTTACACTATATAACATTTTATAAGTATATAGGAAAATATAAGACGTCAGATTTTGTAATGCTTTCAATAGATGAAAATGGAAATTTAATATCATATGCCGCACCAAATATTAATAAATTTAAAAACATATCGATCCCATACATAGATGAAATCCTTATGGAAGAACAACTTAAATCCACCCTTAATTCCCAGTTTGGAAAGGATCAATACTCTTACAATATTTCAGATATTGTCCTTGATGTTGTGGATTCGAAAATCAAATATAATATGTATGTTGAAATTCAAACTATTGATGGGCTCCATACTGCGGATATGTTTTGCATTGATGTAAATTAATTTGCTTGTAAGTTATTAGGATTATTATTAAAAATCACATTTGGAACACAATAAATAGAATTTGAATGGAACGCTCTACTTGCAAATTACTATTTCACCGAGGTGGCGTTACCATCAGGTTCTAGTGGTAGCAATACCATGCAGGTTCAACTCCTGTTATCCGCACCAGTCGGAATGTTCTTAAAGGATTTGAGTTCTTTTAAGAACATTCTTTTTTAATTGTTAAATCATACCGCTTTCTGCGGCTGATACGAAACCTGCACACCCCGCCTCGTGTTCAAGGTTATTTCGGCATCCGGAATAGAAACATCTTCGGGTATGGAAATAGCACCGATACAGTTATAATAAATAACTATTTTCTGCGTCCGTTTTCCATCCACAATTTCAGTTTGGAACACTTCAATCTTTTCTATCAGCTCATTCAGCATAAGCGGGGTCAGCTTTTTAGCACGGGTATATTTTTTAACAGCCGATATAAAGAAGTCCGCCTGCCCCATTTTTTCAGACATTTCATCATATGATTTCTTCAGTTGGTTTACTTTTTCCTCAATAGATTTTTGTTCTTCCTCATATTTCAAAGAAAGTTTTCTGAAACGCTCATCCGAAATTTTCCCGGTGGCATTATCTTCATAAATTCTTTCAAATAAGCGGTCGATTTCTTTATCTCTTGAAATCAAAGCACTTAACTCATCACGGCAAATCCTTTTACTTTTATCCAAAAAGTCCTTTGAATAAGCTGTAACGGCCTTTGTAAACTCATCCTCGTACTTACAGGCAAACCTTGTAAGACGGCGTATTTCGCTTAAAACAACCTGTTCCAGAAAATCCACACGAACATAATGTGTAGAAACACATTCTTTTTTCTTACCCTTGTTATAGTTTTGGCAATTAAAATATGTGATTTTGGGGTTTTGCTGACTGAAATGGTAACCGAGTTTTCCGCCGCAATCAGAACACACCAATAGCCCTGAAAACATATTATGCTCTCCGTTGCTGAGTTTTCGCCTGCGTATATTACTTCGCATTTCCCGAAGTCTTTCAAATGTTTCTCTGTCGCGTATCGGTTCGTGAACATTTTCAAAGACCATTATACTTTCGGGGTCATTTTTATATCGTTTTTTATTTTTATACGATAAAGAAAATGTTTTGAAGTTAATAACATCACCACAATACTCCTGTGTGTTCAGTATTTTAATTACTGTGGATGACGACCAGCAATACGGACCTCCCGAATTAGGCTTTACAGGTTTTTTGCTGCCCTTTTCCGCCGCATATGCTCCAGGTGTAAGCACTTTTTTCTCTGAAAGAACTGTTGCGATTTGATCCGTTCCGTAGCCTGAAAGAGCAAGGTTATCTATCGTTCGGATGACCCGTGCAGCCTCTTCATCTATTATCCAGTGGTTAGGATCTTTTTCGTCCCGCACGTATCCATACGGCGGAGGTCCGAGCGGCACACCGGACGAACCCTTCACCTTATTACTCATTCTGCGTTTCTTGCTTATATCCCTTGAATACCACTCGTTAAATAGATTTTTTATGGGAGCAAATTCGCTTTCACTTTCAAAAGAATCAATGCCGTCTGACACAGCAATAAGTCTTATGCCGTTTTCGGGGAAAAATTCTTCTATCAGTTTTCCAACCTCAATATAATTTCTTCCGAGCCTGGAAAGATCCTTTACAAAGACCGCTCCGCCCTTGCCAAGCTTTAATTGCTCAATCATTTCATTGAATTGCGGTCGATTCATAGTTACTCCCGAAACGCCGTCATCAAAAAAATGAACAATTTTTGTGTACCCTTTTTCCTTTGCAACCTTAGTCAAAAGCTTTTTCTGATTAGCTATGCTGTTGCTTTCACCCTCCACATCGTCATCGCGTGATAAACGCTCATAAAGAAAAGCTATGTCGCAGCATCTCATTCTGTTTTTTATCCAATACATAATTCCTCCTTTCCGCAGTCAAATAACAGTACCGTAATCTCTGCTCCAACTGCCGAAAAGTCACTCCCGATCAATCTCATTTTTTATCAGACGAAGTATTATTTCACTTAAAGTTCTTCCGTTTTGGCGGAAAACAGGCTTAACAACAAAATTCATATTTTTGTATGTATAACACTGTTCTTTTATAAGCTCCGGTTTATTATCATCTTTCATATTACACCTTCCCAATTTTCGGATTCTGTGTAAATATACCCATACCGGAAAGCAGTCGGATTGCTCATATCTGTGAGCGTTTCCTTATTATACACAGAATCGATCATTTGTCAAATTTGACTTTTTCATATCAATAAGCATAGTGTGCAAAGTGGAATAACAGGAATTATTTTATTCGTTCATATCTGAGTAACGGAGTATTTAGCCCCTCCGCAGGGACATACTGCAACGGGCTGATTTTTACCCGCTTGCCGTCCAAGCCCACGGCAAGTGTCTTTTAAAAGGATCATCGCGGACAAAGGCAGTCACACCTTTGTTTTCTGCGTTTAAGCAAACGCCGCTCCCCTGCTGTTTTACAGTATGCTTTCTATAATGCCAACAGGCATATTTTTCAAGGTTCATAAGACGCTTTTTTTCGCCCTCATTTACATAATACAGGTTGTCACTCCGAAAAAGGGAAATGATTATAAAAAAATCTTTCTTATTTAAAAATATTGCTTTGAAGTACCCTAAAACAAATAACAAAATTCAAACGTCCTCTGACGATTTTTTAAATAAAGTATTGTTATCCAATTTATCTCTTACAGCAATTCTTAATACAGGCAATTTAATTATTATTCTGTTCTTTATTTCATTTTCCAATTCTTCAATATAATACTTTTTATAATCGCCTGCATCGGTATACACAGATACACAGGAAACAGCCATAATATAAGCGTTATAAAAATCAAGCAATTGCTGTTCACAATTGTTTTGATTATTTAAAATATTATAAACTGTATCTTTGGACGGAAACATTTTAATACTCATTACTTTCTAATTCCTTTCGCATTTTATTTAGCGCAGACTTTTTGTAATATTTAACCATTCGTTCACTTACACCTATATCAAAAGCGATCTTTTTAAGAGGGGTCTTTAATACTACATTACGAAGAATTACATCTCTTTCTCTGTCAGTCAGTTTATTAAGACATTCAGCCATTCTGCTGTTCTTAATTATAATCTCGGTACTTTCAACAACATATATATCCGATAGTATTTTTTCAATACCTGCATCCTGATACGAGAATCTTATATCGTTTTCTTTTATCTGTATGTAATTACAAATTAGTTTTTGCTCTGCATTATATTTTTCCAGAAAAGAATATTTTACATTCGACATCAATAACTTAATGTACTTATCTACATAAATAATTACATCTTCGGTTATTTCAGCATATTCAAATTCGTTTTTCCTCATTTTTCTTCCTCCCCGTTACTTACCGTTACAGGGAGAAATACTATAAAAGGGAAATATTTAGTAAATATATCTCCCTATAACAAAAAAATGTCGCTTAAAACATTGAGTCTCAAGCGACATTTTATTATTTTTATCTCTGCACTCTGCCCGAGCCATCGCCGCCGGCGAGGTTTTCAACCTCCGCTGCCGCAACACGGTTAAAATCGCCCTCTATCGAGTGCTTTAATACCGCCGCTGCCGTAGCAAACTCCACCGCATCCTGCGGCGCTTTTTGTTTTAAAAGCGAATATATAAGCCCTGCGGCAAACGCGTCACCGCCGCCCACCCTGTCGGCTATGTGCATATGGTATTTTCTTGAAAATACTGTAGCTTCTCCGTTGCACAGCATTGCGCCGAAATCGTTATCGCTGGCGCTCAAATTAGTCCTCAATGTCAGTGCGGCGCCTTTTAGCGGATACCTTTTCATTAGCTTTTCCGCAACAGACGCGGCACCCTCGTTATCGGGCTTTTTCAAATCAAAATCCGCTTTATCGGAAACAACGCCGAACAGATCCTTAATATCTCCCGGGTTTGTTATGCAAATATCCGTATACCGCATAAGCTCACCTATAACGCGGGATGCTTTCTCTATGCTCCACAGCTTTGAGCGGTAGTTTGTATCAAGACTTACGGTGACGCCGTGCTTTTTCGCTGCCTTTACGGCTTCAAGGCATATTTGCTCAAGATTATCACTGAGCGCCGGGGTAATCCCAGTAATATGAAACCAATCGGCGTTTTCAAATACAGCGTTCCAATCGAAATCGGAGGGTGCTGCCTCTGCAACTGCCGAATACTTGCGGTCGTAAATGCAAACAGACGGGCGCTGCGAAATGCCCTTTTCAAGATAGTAGATTCCTACCCTGTCGCCGCCCCTTACTATTTTTTCGGTATTTACCCCAAAATATCTTAAAGCGTTTACCGCCGCCTGACCTACCGCATGCTCGGGCAGCTTTGTCACATAGGTGCTGTCTATACCGAAATTTGCAAGAGAAACCGCAACATTCGCCTCTCCCCCGCCGAAGGTCGCCTGCATACCGTCGTTTTGGAAAAGTCTGTCATACCCGACGGACGAAAGCCTTAACATTATTTCCCCGAAAGTAATAACTTTGCTCATTTCAGTTCTCTCCCCGTTTTTCAAGCGCTTCCTTTACAAAAAAGCTGCCGCCGATTGCTATTACCTTATCAAATGCCAAAAATTCATCTATATTGCCGCGATCAACGCCGCCCGTAGGAATAAACCTGACCTGCGGAAACGGTGCGGAAAGCGCCTTTAACGCTTTAAGCCCGCCGTAAATATTAGCAGGGAAAAACTTAACGGTTGTTATACCGAGCTCCAACGCCTGCATTATTTCGGTAGGCGTTACGCAGCCGGGATAATACGGCACGCCGTTTTCACGGCAGACCTCAGCTACCGATACCGACAGCCCCGGCGACACTATAAACTTTGCGCCCGCCTTTAAAGCGGCTCCGCACTGCTCGGCGTTAATAACCGTACCCGCGCCTATCGACATTTCGGGATATTTCCGGCAGGCATATTCAATAGCTTCCCTCGCACACGCCGTTCTGAATGTAATTTCGGCGCAGTTAATGCCGTCCGCTTTGAGCGCCGAAAGTATTTTATCCGTTTCGGACAGCTCTTTGATTACCACAACAGGTATGTATTTTTCCATTTTAAATATTCCCCTTAGAACACACAATTTCCCCGGCGTTTTTAAGCACAATATCGGGTTTATCGCCGGAGCTGTTCAGAATTTCGGATGTAGTTTCTCCGCTCATAACAAGCACCGAAAGCGCACCTGCATTCAGTCCGCTTTTAATATCGGTGTAAATCCTGTCGCCTATAACAACAGTTTCCTGCGGAGTACATTTTTCCTTTTCCATTGCAAGCTGTATCATAAGCGGCGCGGGCTTGCCTATAACAAAGGGTCTCTTGCCCGCCGCATTGTAAATCATATCACACACACTGCCGCAATCGGGCACACTGCCGTATTCGGTAGGGCACACATAATCGGGGTTAGTGGCAATATACGGCAAATCCTTAGCACAAAGCATTTTAGATACATCTTCAAGCTTTTTAAAGGTAAGCTCGGTATCAAAGCCCATTACTATGCACTCGGTTTTTTCGGTATCCTCGGTTATTTCAAAGCCGTTTTCCCTAAGCTCCGCTTTAAGTGATTCCGTTCCGCAAACATAAAGCCTTTTGCCGAGGTTGTTTTTCTTTAAATACCAAGCCGTTGCCTGTGACGAGGTAAGAAAATCATCATTTGTCGCCTTAATTCCGAGACGAGTGAGCTTTTCTACATAGGCGTTTACGCTTTTTGAGGAATTATTGGTTATAAAAAGATACTTTTTATCCGCTCTTTTTATCGACGACAGCAATTCCTCGGTAAAATCGAAAAGTCGGTCACCTATATACAGCGTGCCGTCCATGTCAAAAAGGAAAAGTCTTATATTTTCAAAACGCTTGTTTACCATTCGGCTGTTTCCTCAAAAAATTCCGATATTCCGAGATCCCAGCAAAGCCGTGACAAAACATACTTATCCCTGATATCCTTAGTTGCCGCAAAGGTCATAGGAAGAATTTTAGGGTCAATTCCGATTTCATCTGCTGTTTTTGGGCAATGAATTTTATCAAGTATGCTTTCTATAAACTGCGGTTCGGGTATTTCCTCATTTATAACAGCAACTATTCTTTCCCAATTGTTAATTATAATTTCAAGCCGTTTTAAATGGGCATTTGCGTCATATTTTTTCTCTTTCTTTTCAAGGGCTATCATAGTATCCGCGCCCTTTCCCAAAAAAGCCTTTAATTTCTTTTTATAGGCTTCATAATCAAAACCGGCAGCATACCGCAGCGCTTTTTCCTTATCCGGTTTAACAGCCTTTATTTTGTTATACAGTCTTGCCGCATAAAGCGTGCCTATGGCGCACTGAATACCGTGGGTTGATACAGGTGTGCCAAACTCCAAGCCGCGCATATCCCAGATATGAGAAAAATAATGCTCAACACCCGAAGCCGGGCGGGACAGCCCTGCGCAGGTCATTGCAATGCCGCCTATAACAAGTCCCTCAAAAACGGCTTTAACTGCGGCGTCATCGCGCTTTAAAAGACCGTCCGCATTCTGAACGCATTTTTTAACGGCGTCTCGTATCATCTGAGCTATTTTCTCACAGTAATACTCTCCGGTGATAATATTGCTTATACGCCATTCGGCAATCGAGATATACTTTGCAAGCATATCGCCAAGCCCTGATATAAGCGCCTTTTCGGGGGCATTTTTGAGTATATCTATATCGCCTATTATAGTGTCTGCGCATTTATCAGGCAAAGAAACCTTTAAGCCGTCCATCGACATAGACGAGGTAGCTGAGGCGTAGCCGTCCATTGACGGCGCAGTTGCCACTATAATATAGGGAATTTTACTGCGGAAGCTTAATATTTTGCATATATCGTTAATTACCCCTGAGCCGACGCCTATCAGAATATCACAGGAATTATCAAAGTGCATAACCGCAGAGCCTACCGCAAGCTCATCAGGCTCAAGTGCGGCATTTTGAAAAACATAAGAGGAAAACGGAACAGAATTTTCGCAGAGAATTGAAACGGTCCTTTCGCCTGCCGCCTTATATGTATTTACATCTGCCAGAATAAAAGCCTTTTTTGCTCCGTAGCCGTTTATAACCTCCGGCAGTCGATTTATCGTCCCGTTTTCAACTATTATATTGTCTATGTCCGCTATGTGCTTTTTACCGCACGGGCAGTTTGTGATTTCAAATTTGCTTTTCATATTTTAATTTACCTCAATCCATGTTCCGCTTTCTTTTTTTCAAATGTCTATACAATCTATTCTTCTACCGCATACGCAATATTTTCAATATCGCAAAGCGACGAAATATCAAAATCAATACGCTTATCTATTACAATATTCATACCTATATTCCCGTTTTTCTCGGATTTCGGGGCGAAAATCTGGTAGGTAAAGCTTTCGGGGATTACCTCGCGCAGCCTTGATAAAACCGCGTTGACCTTATATAAATCGTCTATTTCGATATATATAACCTCGGCGCTTTTTCTTTTTCTTTCAAATTTTGCAAACAGTATTATTGTGCCGAGAAACAAGAGTGTTACTATAACCGCGCCGACATAAAAGCCGTAGCCGAGCGCCACGCCTATTGTGGCGGTAGCCCACACTCCCGCCGCGGTTGTAAGACCGGTTATAACATTATTGTTTTTAAGAATTATCATTCCCGCACCCAAAAAGCCTATGCCCGATACCACCTGTGCGGGTATTCTGAAAACGTCGCCGTTATTGCCTAACATATTCGCAACATACATACTTGTCATACTAGTCATGCAAGAGCCGAGGCAGACTAAAATATGCGTTCGCATACCCGCCGCTCTGCCGTGGCGCATACGCTCGCTGCCTATAAGAGTGCCTATTACCACCGCTGCGATTGACCGCAGCAAAGCTTCAATTATATTCATACTGCACCTCACATAGTTATAATATATTTGCCTGCGCCGCACCGTTTACCGTCCGCCAAAATACTCGGCAATTCTGTAAGCGGCTCTGTTTTGTAAATCATTGATGATACATCTAACTTTCCGCTTTCAATAAGCTTGATTGCCGCGGGAAATGTATAGGGGTTTATGTAGGACGATTTCAAGGTTATTTCCTTTTTGAATATTTCAAACGGCTTTACGCTTATTTCAGCGTCGGGCTTTGTAAGCCCGAACATCATAACGGTTGAATACTTGCCTGCAAGGGCTATTGCCTGTTCAATAGTTTCGGGTCTGCCCACGCATTCTATTACAACATCTACCTGCTCTAAGCCCTGCTTTTTAAGAATTTCCGAAATATTATCCGCTTTGGGGTCAAGCGCTATGTCCGCACCAAGCTTTAAAGCCTGTTCCCTCTTTTCCTTTATAGGCTCAATCGCTATAATATTTGCAGCACCCGAAAGCCTTGCCAGCTGCAGCATTATAAGCCCTATCATTCCGCAGCCTATAACCATAACCGTGGCGCCGCACTTTATGTTACAAAGCTCTATTCCGTGCAGGCAGCAGGAAACCGGCTCGGTCATAGCCGCCTGCTCAAAGGAAAGACTGTCTGCCACCTTATAAACCTGCGAAGCGGGTACGGCGCAGTATTCCGCAAAGCCGCCGTCTACCGTTGTGCCGATACCTGTTATATCGGTACAAAAATGCCCTATTCCCCTGCGGCAAAACTCGCAGCTGCCGCAAAGCTTATTGGGGTCTACGCACACCTTGTCGCCCAAAGTTGCCGACTTTACGCCCGTGCCGACCTTTACTACCTCGCCCGCAAATTCATGACCCAAAACCGTGTTTTCGGGCGTGGGCGCGGCGCCCTCGTCGCCGCAGAATATGTGCACGTCCGTTCCGCATATTCCGCAGGCGTGTACCCGCACCAAAACATCGTTTTTGCCGATTTCGGGTATATCCCTTTCCTCAACTCTTAAATCGTTTTTTCCGTAAAATACCGCTGCTTTCATTTTGTCATATCTCCTTTAATGCGGCGATTGCGCCGTGTTTTTCGGTGCTTTTGCCCGCAACATAAATTGCTTTTTTAAGGTATTTTTCCGCCGTTTCGGGCGTGATATTGTAGGCAGTGCTTTTATTATTTATCCATTCGCTTAAAAATGTTCCGAAGAATATATCCCCCGCGCCTGTAGTATCTATAGTGTTTACCTTTTCTGCAGGCAGAGCTATATGCGCGTTTTCCATATAAAGCGCCGCGCCCTTTGCGCCGTCGGTCACAAGAATTATTTTAACTCCGTAAGAAAACGCCGCCTTTACCGCGCTTTCCTCACTTCCGCCGAACAGCATTAAAAGCTCATCCTTTGCGATTTTAAGAATATCCACCTTGTCAAGGTGTAATTTCATCATCTCTATTGCGGTTGCTTTGTCTTTCCACAGCGGCTCTCTGTAATTCGGGTCGTAGGTTACAGTGCAGCCCGCTTTTTTCGCAATATCAAGCGCATATTCGGTAGTGCTGCGCGCAGGCTCTGCCGTAAGCGATAAAGAGCCGAAATGGAATATCTGAGAATTTTTTATAATATCCGCCTTTATATCCTCTTTTTCAAGAAAAATATCAGCACCGAAATTGCGGTAAAAGCTGAAATCGCGGTCGCCATCACTGTTAAGCGCCACAAACGCAAGGGTGGTGTTGTGAAGCTCGTCGGTTATAAGCCCCTCGTCCGAAACGCCCGCGTTTTTAAGCGTTTCGCGCAGAAAGCCGCCAAACATATCGTTCCCGACCTTGCCTATAAACGCCGTTTTTCCGCCGAATTTTGAAACGGTCGCCAGCAGATTAACAGGTGCGCCACCCGCCTTTCGCGCAAAAATAAGGTCGCCTGCCGAGTCCTTGCCGGACGGCGTAAAATCTATAAGTATTTCGCCTAAAGCCGTAATATCGTATCTCATAATTATAAACTGCCTTTCCGCGAAAGGTACCAACGGGGTTATGAAACCCCGGTCAGCAAACTTTCGCTAATAATATTTTTTTGATATAATAACCTCGCAGATTCGGTAAACTACAGAACCCGTGGAGGTGAGTGGCGGGGCTGTATAGCGGCAAACCCCGCATAATTATATGGTTCGGTTGTTCGTTAAGGCATCAACGAATGGCGCAAAAAAGTAGCCCGTAAACTTATCTCTTTCAAATCGACTCGATTTTGCCGAACAACCGGTCAATGCCGAAGCTTCAAAATACTTTATTTTGGAGGTTTTATGGCATTTAAAATTTTTCGTAAAAACTGTTGCGGACTTGATGTCCACAAGACTTGGATCTATGCTTGCATTGGTATTACCGATACAAACGGTCGTACAGAATACAAACAGGCTCGCTTTTCCTCATTCTCTAAAGGATTAAGGGAATTAGCCGACTGGCTTGCCAAATATTCCTGTACCGATGTTTGTATGGAATCCACAGGCAAGTATTGGATGCCGGTATTCAATATACTTGAAAACACCTGTTTTGTAACGCTTGCTCATCCAAAATACACCAAACCGCAAAAAGGAAACAAAACCGACCGCAAAGACGCTAAATGGATTTGTGACCTGTTTATGTGCGATATGATTAAACCGAGCTTTATTCCCCCGGCGGATATCCGTCAGCTTCGGGACTTATTACGTTACCGAACCAAGCTGACAAATATCCTTACCGGAAAAAAGAACCGCGCTCTAAACTGTCTTACGGTTTCAAACCTAAAACTTGACGATGTGTTTTCCGACGTGTTTGGCAAATCCTCACGTTCCATCATCAGTTACATTTTAGAGCATCCGGGTCAAAGCTTTGATGTGACACCCTTTGTTGACAAGCATTGCAAAAAGCCTATTGAAGAAATTCAGGCTGCTGTTGACGGCGCTATCTTCCGCGAACAGGCTGCAAAACTCAAAGAGTGTCTGTGCCACATTGACGAAATTCGCGCTCATAAACAAAATATTGAGCTTGAGATTCAACGCTTAGCCGAACCGTATGCTTATGCTCTTGAATTGCTGCGAACTATTCCGGGCTTGAATTCTGACCCCATTACCGCAATTTCTGTCATTTCCGAAATTGGTGCGGATATGTCCGTTTTCCCAACTTCAAAACATCTTGTTTCCTGGGCAGGATGTTGTCCCCGTAATGACAAAAGCGATTCTAAGGTTAAATCCACCCGTATCTCAAGAGCCGGCACTTATCTCAAGCCTTTGCTTGTTCAGGTTTCCAATGCCCTGATCCGTTCAGACAAAAACCCCGAATTTAAAGAACGATACCGCAGGCTTAAGGCTCGCCGCGGGCACAGAAAAGCTGTTATTGCTATTTGCCGTATGCTCTTGACCGCTATCTGGAACATACTCTCCAAGCTTGTGCCTTATTCTCCGAACGGTTATCTTAAGGATAAGATTACAGAACATTCTGTCCTAATCTCTAAAGCCGAAGGTCTTGCTCTGCTTCGTAAATGAGGTTATATTTTCAAGGATGAGGCGGTTTCTTCATCTCCTTAACTTTAGCCGCTTCCCGCTCTTTCTTTTCGCCGCCTTTCCGACGGCTTGTTTGCTATGCTCGTTTTTTGATCGTGTGAATACTCATTTTGTTTCAAACTTTATCTCCTGCTTTGGTGTTTCCGCCCATAAAGGAGGAAAGGCGGCTCCGCTTGGGGATAAGAGCCTCGGGCAGGTGGGAGACGTCGTTATAAAACACAACCTCGGGATTGAGGTCTTCGTCAAATCTTATAAGACTTACCGCCGTGTTTTCACTCCACGGCATTTGTGAAAGCTTACTTATATCACCCTTTAAAAGACGGCACAAAAGACAGCGGGTAACGCCGCCGTGGGTTGTGCAGGCAACCGTTTTTCCGGCATTTTCCGCGGCGATTTTTGTAACCGTGTTCCATATGCGCTCGTAAGCGTCGCGCATTTTCTCGCCGCCCTCGGGGGCAAAATCCTCGGGATGGTTATCCCATGTGTCCGCAAGCCCGGGTATTGAATTA
>OHRA01000598.1_pt1 | contig 14063 bp, 10 predicted proteins | sample 1578241 | NCBI WGS metagenome assembly OHRA01 (sample SAMEA3879597, study PRJEB24766) | human gut metagenome | biome: human-associated habitat; feature: feces | place: USA | collected 1985/1987 | reverse complement strand
AGGCAATTATTCCGCCAACAGGAAGAAGATTTGTTGAAGAAACTGGATAAACAGGCAGAAGAAAAACAAAAGTCAGTGATGCACAATATGATGGATGAATGGAGCTGCTTTTGCAAAGAGCAGGATAAGGCTTTTGTTTGTCGGAGAGCTCCACAAAAAACAAGTAGGGAAATGTTTATGTGCTTGACGGAGAAAGAAGCTTCCGATTACGCAAAGTATTTAAAAATATCTGAGGATGAATTAGCTGGCAGGGAAGTCAGGAATGTAGTAGCTGAGACATTAAGACTACATCCGGAATATTATCTTTATGTGTTCGACAAGCATGATATTACACAATTACAAAAATTCCAAAAGTTTGAAGAAAATAAAAAATATCAGATGGCATTTGATACGGTAGGGAGAGCAATTGCCCTTGGTCTGTTAAGTGTGAAAGCACCGGAAGGAACGCAGGCATCATATCTGTTTCCAGCATCTGATTTTGATGAAATTTTTTCTTCGATATTGAATCTGGATTGGAAAAAGATCTGTAAGAGAATCCAGGATATATCAGCAAAATTTGAAAAAGTACTTCTTTCCTATGGAATGATCGAGATGGATGCATTTTATCAGATATTTACAAACGCATGGGGAGAACAGCTTTCAAAAGAAGAATTTGAACGATATGTGTATTGGCATGGAAATTTTGGAATGCATTTTAAGACAATGACACATGCATATACCGGAGAAAAATTTGCTGTAATGTGTGATATGGATGCAGTGAGTATTGTGGAAAAGCGTGATAAGTATGCGAAAAACCTTCCATACCGGAAATTTAGTGCAAAAGATATGGAAGAAATAGCCACATACAGTTCTAAATCAGATGAATGCTGGCATATGCTGGGAGAAACGTTACATGATCAGTATGGTTATGACGTAGAAGAAACCGAGGAAATGATCGACCACCTGCGGAAAATTGTCATGGAAGGAAATGGAGTACAGGAGCTATGGGATGTTTTTCAGGACGAAGAATCAACACTGATGGAACAGGTGGAAATGTGGCAGTGCCTTTTAAACGCAGAGCTGGAGACGCATCTTCCTATGTTAAATGGATATTCAAGAATGGAATATGAAAAGAAGACTGGTACAAATGCATTTTCGATTATGCTTTTTGACGAAAGCCGTCTGGATAAAGATATAAAACGCGATACCGGATTACAAAAGCTGCCATTGAAAACGCAGGAAATGATTTATCGTGCGTTCTTTGAAAATATCATAGGCAAGGATAGGATTAAAGCGTTAGAACAGGTAAAGAAGAAAATCCAAACGGAAAATGACGGTTTGAATTTCCTGATTGGAATGTGTCATATGGCGATTGAAAAATATAGCAAAGCAAATTCCATCATCGAAGAAATCGCAGACAGAACGCAGGATTTCGGTAAAACTTACGAAAATACGCAGAAGTGATATTTTCCACTTGATAAATCCTTTAATTTCATGTAATGTAATAAAGACAATGAAATTTTTGCAACGAGTTCTGTCATATTTTAGTTTAAAACATCACGAAATTGCTGAAATAAAAAAGAAAATCTGCAAGTTTGAAACTTGAATAATTCAAAATGGTCAAATGTACGCCACACGCGGACAAAAGAAAAATATATCTGTGATACCAAAACAGATAAAAATCTGTTAAAATAGTTTTAATTGATTACTAAGGCAGGTTTTTCATATGGATTTATTTGATTATATGAGAGAACAGAACAGGGAAAAGGAATCGCCGTTAGCTTCCAGACTTCGTCCAGCGACGCTGGATGAGATGGTAGGGCAGCAGCATATCATCGGAAAAGACAAGCTGCTTTACCGTGCGATCAAGGCTGACAAGTTGAGTTCCATTATTTTATATGGACCGCCGGGAACCGGAAAAACGACACTGGCAAAGGTCATTGCCAATACCACAAGCGCTGAGTTCCTTCAGATCAACGCAACTTCCGCCGGGAAAAAAGACATGGAGGATGTCATTGCGCAGGCGAAGAACAATCAGGGCATGTACGGCAAAAAGACGATCCTGTTTATCGATGAGATCCACCGCTTCAACAAGGGACAGCAGGACTATCTCCTTCCGTTTGTGGAGGACGGAACCGTGATCTTAATTGGTGCAACGACCGAGAATCCATATTTCGAGGTGAATGGAGCGCTTTTGTCCCGTTCCATTATTTTTGAGCTGAAGAATCTGTCCACGGAAGATATTAAGACGCTGATCCTCCGGGCGGTGAATGATAAGGAAAAAGGAATGGGCGCTTACGATGCAGTCATTGAGGAAGAGGCACTGGATTTTCTTGCGGATGTGGCAAACGGAGACGCAAGAGCAGCGCTCACAGCGATCGAACTTGGCATTCTGACAACGGAGCGGAGTGATGATGGAAAAATCCATATCACACTTGAGGTAGCTAGTGAATGTATCCAGAAACGTGTGGTGCGCTATGATAAAACAGGAGATAACCATTACGATACAGTCTCTGCGTTTATCAAAAGCATGCGCGGCTCTGACCCGGATGCAGCAGTTTATTATCTTGCCAGAATGCTTTATGCGGGGGAAGATATTAAGTTCATCGCAAGAAGGATTATGATCTGCGCAGCGGAGGATGTGAGCAATGCCGATCCGATGGCACTCGTTGTCGCAACATCGGCAGCACAGGCAGTTGAGCGTATCGGTATGCCGGAGGCACAGATTATTTTGTCGCAGGCGGTCACGTATGTGGCAAGTGCGCCAAAGAGCAACTCGGCAGTCAATGCGATCTTCGATGCGATGGAAGCAGTAAAGAATACGAAAACAGCGCCGATCCCGGTTCATTTACAGGATGCACATTACAAGTCATCCGGAAAACTGGGGCATGGTGTTGGATATAAATATGCACATGATTATCCGGATCATTATGTGGAGCAGCAATATCTGCCGGACGGACTGACAGACCGGAAGTTCTACGTTCCGGGTGAGAACGGCTACGAGAAGAAGATCCGTGAATATTTCAAAAAGATCAAGGGTGAGCCAGAAGAGGAGTAAGAGAACATTCCGGGCATGAGATGATCTCTGTTTCACAGGCTGATGAGCAGAGCACATTTTTCCGGTATTGGATCTTTACATATATTAAAAAGCAGGAGGAATTAGAGATGAAGTCCTACGAGGAAATGACAAAAGAAGAGTTATTGAAAGAGAAGGAAGGATTGGAAGCGGAATACAAAAAATTCCAGCAGAGAGGCTTAAAACTTGATATGTCCAGAGGTAAGCCATCCCAGGAACAGTTAGACCTTTCGATGGGAATGATGGATGTACTGACTTCCGGTGTTGATCTGACCTGTGATGATGGTACAGACTGCAGAAACTATGGTGTGCTGGACGGTATCAGTGAAGCAAAACAGCTTATCGGTGATATGATCGAGTGTAATCCGGACAATATCATCATTTATGGTAACTCAAGCCTTAACATTATGTATGACTGTGTAGCAAGAGCAGAAATTTTCGGAATCATGGGAAATACTCCGTGGTCTAAACTTGACAAAGTAAAGTTCTTATGTCCAGTGCCAGGCTATGACAGACATTTTGCTATAACAGAAAGATTTGGAATTGAAATGATTAATATTCCAATGTCTGTTGATGGACCTGATATGGATATGATAGAGAAGCTTGTAAGCGAAGATGAGTCTATTAAGGGTATCTGGTGTGTACCGAAATACGCAAACCCGACCGGTATTTCTTATTCCGATGAGACAGTAAGAAGATTCGCTCATCTGAAACCGGCAGCAGAAGATTTCCGTATCTTCTGGGATAATGCTTACTGTGTACATCATTTATATGAAGATAAGCAGGATTATCTGATTGAGATTCTGATGGAGTGTAAGAAGGCAGGTAACCCGGATATGGTTTACAAGTTTTCTTCTACATCCAAGATCAGTTTCCCGGGATCAGGAATTGCAGCAATGGCAGCATCTGATGCGAACCTGGAGGATATCAGAAGCACAATGCGTGTGCAGACGATCGGACATGATAAGGTAAATCAGCTGCGTCATGTAAGATTCTTCGGAGATATTCACGGAATTGTAGAACATATGAAGAAACATGCAGATATCCTGCGTCCGAAGTTTGAGACTGTTCTTGAAGTTCTTGAAAGAGAACTTGGCGGACTTGAGATTGGATCATGGATCGCGCCACGCGGAGGATATTTCATCTCCTTTGATGCGCTGGATGGATGTGCGAAAGCGATTGTTGCGAAGGCGAAAGAAGCTGGCGTTGTTATGACAGGAGCGGGAGCAACATTCCCTTATGGAAAAGATCCACATGACAGCAATATCCGTATCGCACCGTCTTATCCAACACCGGAAGAACTTGCAGTTGCCGCTGAAGTATTTGTATTGAGTGTAAAACTGGCAAGTGTTGATAAGATCCTTGAGACAAAATAAATAACAGCATTTTATAAAGACCTTTTGCAAGTGGTTGATCTGCCGGCAGAAGGTCTTTTTCTGATGGTTGACAGTTACTGTTCACTCCCGTGTCAATCACTCCGCTGATTGACACGGAGGATGCGTGTTTTGACTTGAATGCATCTCGCCCCATCGCCAAAGGCGATTTAAAATGGCGAGATGCGTTGCTGGTCGCACATCGTGTGAACAGTAACGGTTGACATGCGTTTCCAGGGAGATTATAATGTAGTGCATAGCAGAAAAGAGGAATGACATGATAAAAGGTGTAATATTTGACGTAGATGGTGTCCTTCTCAATTCCATGCCTGTCTGGGAGAATCTTGGAGAATTGTATCTGGATCATTTGGGAATTGAGGCCGAGAAGAACCTGGGGGAGACATTATTTGAGATGAGCCTGGAGGAGGCGGCAGATTATCTGATCTCACATTATAACCTGGAGAAGACAGTGGAAGAGGTTGTGCAGGGACTGAATAAAGAAGTGGAAGACTATTATGCAAAACGAGTTCCATTGAAAGAAGGGGTTCGTCAGTATCTGGAGGAATTCAGAGAGCGGAAGATTCCTATGGTGATCGCAACAACCGGTGACCGGAAGAATGCAGAAGCAGCTCTGAGCAGATTGAAGGTATTACCTTATTTTCAAGGAGTTTTTACAGCATCTGAGATCGGAAGCGGTAAGGATCAGCCGGATATTTATTTTGCAGCACTTTTGCAGCTGGATACGGAGCCGGAACAGACCTGGGTGTTTGAAGATACTTATCAGGCTTTGAGAACGGCAAAGCATGCGGGATTTAAGACAGTAGCAGTTTATGATAAGGCAAATGACAAGAATCTGGCGCAGATCTGGAATACGGCAGATATCTATTTGCCGGAATTTGATGATTTTAATGTTTTTTGGAACAGGGTGTCTGAGGAAGAGAAAGAACAGTTGCTGATTGTAGAATAAGAGGAGAATGAAAAAAGCAGATTCGAATTCAAAGGAGAGATGCTCCAGTAGAATTCGAATCTGCTTTTTATCATATAATTGGCTGGTCTGTCTTGTGTTTAGAGAAGGTGAATGCCGGCATCAGCAGCAGCTTCAACTACATTTTCAGGCCAGAGGGAAGACTGTACTTCACCGATATGAGCCTTTCTTAAGTAATACATACAGATACGGGACTGTCCAATACCGCCGCCGACTGTATATGGAAGCTCGCCGTTCAGCAGTGCCTTCTGGAATGGAAGTTCTGCACGATCTTCACATCCGGCTTCTTTTAGCTGTGCCTTTAATGAGTCTTCGTCAACACGGATTCCCATAGAAGAGAGTTCAAGACCGATGTCAAGAACCGGATAGTAAACGATAATGTCACCGTTCAGCTCCCAGTCATCATAGTCCGGAGCACGACCGTCATGTCTTTCGCCGGAAGCAAGTACTCCACCAATCTTGGAGATAAACACTGCGCCTTTTTCCTTCGCAATCGCTCTTTCACGTTCTTTGGTAGTAAGATCCGGATAAAGGTCTTCCAGCTCCTGTGTAGTGATGAAAAAGATATCATCAGGAAGAAGAGGATCAATATAGTTGTAACGTCTGGAAATGTATTCTTCTGTATCTTTCAGAGCCCGGTAGACTTTGCGGACAGTGTACTGAAGTGTCTCTGTGTTACGTTCTTCCTTAGAAATTACTTTTTCCCAGTCCCACTGGTCAACATACAGAGAATGGATGTTGTCTGTATCTTCATCACGACGTATCGCACTCATATCTGTGTAAAGCCCTTCGCCGGAATGGAAATTATAATTCTTCAATGCATATCTCTTCCATTTTGCAAGAGAATGAACGATCTCTGCAACAGAACCATCCTGTTCTTTGATGTCAAAGGAAACCGGACGTTCCACACCGTTTAAGTTATCATTCAGACCGGATTCCGGACGGACAAACAGTGGTGCTGACACTCGTGTCAGGTGGAGATTCTTTGCAAGAGCACGCTCGAAGTGGTCTTTCACTTCTTTGATGGCTACTTCTGTCTCACGAATTGTAAGAGGGGAATGATAGCCAGCAGGTATTCTTAACTGTTCCATAATAAACTCCTTTATGTTAGCATTTTATTGCTGTTCACAGTATTATGCGGTCAGCAATAGCATTTCTCTTCTATTTTAAGTGGAGAAGAATAAGAAGTCAATGGAAAGGTGAAATGAACACTTGTAATCAGTAAAAAAAATTGCTAAAATGAGCAGTAGTGAGTAATAAATAGTAAGGGACGAAGGTGTAAATAATGAATGTAAATGATATGATTGATACAATTCTGAATTTTGACCTGGATGTTGTTCTGGCTGGACTTAATGAAAGCAGTCATCATTTGAGTCAGATGGAATTTATTTCTCTGATCGTTATAACGGTCGGAGCAGTACTGTTATGTCTGACGGGGCTGAAACTGGTACGTTTCTGGTCTGTGATCGCAGGATTGTCAGCAGGATGCGCAGCCGGAATTGCGGTCGGAGCGATTGCAGGTCTGGATCAGACGATCGCATTGGCGTCAGGAGCAGGTGTGGGACTTGTATTGGCGGTGCTTGGTGCATGGAAGAAGCAGATTGGTGGATTTGTGACAGTAGCGGTACTCGTCTTTGTTGTCAGTGTACATTTGATGAAACCACAGGATTTTATTATGTATGGAATCTGTGCGGGTATCGGTCTTGTGTGTGCATTGCTTTCTATTAAGTTTCATAACTTTATGCTGATTGCTTCTTCTTCTGTGTTTGGAGCAATGGCAGCGGGCAGCAGTATCTTTTATCTGCAGCCATATAAAAACGGAATGATTCATGTGGCACTTTGTGCTGCAATTGGTGCACTTAGTATCTGGATCCAGCTTCTTTTGGAATCCGGAAAACGTAAGAAAAAGAATTTACTTAAAGCCGCAGAGATCCGTGAAGAACATTCTACAGAAAATGAAGTCGAGAAGGCAAGGGCACTGGTTGAGAATCTGGATGATTTTGATGAGCTGGATGAGATTATAGAGAGTCTTCCGGAAAATGTCCGGAAAGAAGACAAGGGCACAACAGTTGTCAGCATGGATGAATTTGATGATCTTGAAGATGATCTGGAAGAGGATGAAGTGGAGAACTTTAAAGAAGAGAAGTTTGATGTAGACGAGGAAGATTGGGAGGAAGACGTCGAAATTGAAGTAACTGCTGATGAGGCAGATGTGACAGAGGATTATGATTTTGATGAAGATCCGGATGACTTAGATGACTTGAATGATCTGGATGATTTAGATTATCTTGATGACGATGATGATATCGAGTTTCTGGATGAAGATGAGTAGATAAAAAAGCTATCGATTACAATAACTTAACACATATCTGTGTTGTTATCGTAGTCGATAGCTTTTGTATTATCTTACTGCTGTAAATACTCCGCGGAGATCATGGATTACATGTCTTGGACATTTTACAGAGCACATTCCACAGCTTAAGCAGATGTCTTCCTGGATTACTGCGCAATTATCTTCTACATGAATTGCACCTGCAGTACATGTTTTTTCACAAATACCGCATCCAATACAACTGACTTCACACTGCTTACGTGCAACAGCTCCTTTTTCTTTGTTAGAGCATTTTACTACAATGTAGTTTGCACAGTCGTGGATTTTGATCAGGTTCTGCGGACAGACTTTTGCACACTGTCCACAGGCAATACATTTTTCTTCGTCTACTTCGGCAACTCCATATTCATTCATGGAAATCGCGCCGAATTTACATTTTTCTATACAGGCTCCACATCCGATGCAGCCATCTTTGCATCCACCGTCTTCAGAGCCGGCTGCGCGGCAGCCACCGTTACAGGCAACCAGAGCTGCCCGGTAAGGAAATCTCTTTTTAATTGCCATGATTATTTCTTCCTTTCGTATGGTGTGTTAGAAAGAGGAAGGCTGTAGCGTCTTTCTCCGTCAAATCTGCAATATGCATCCGCGATTGCAGGAGCAGTAGGGATGGATGTGATCTCTCCGATACCGATTGCTCCACAGGCAACATCCAGACCAGGTTTATCAATAACGATTGCTTCAATCTCAGGAACTTCGTGAGAACGGAAAAGTCCTAAGGAACCATATTTGTCAATTGGTTTACAATTTTCATCGATTGGATACTGCTCTCTGAGTGCGAATCCCATAGACATTACAACACCGCCTTCAATCTGACCTTCGCAGGAAAGTGGGTTGACAGCTTTACCAACATCGTGTGCGGCAATCATTTTCTCAATCTTACCTGTCTTAGGATCAAGGATGCAGACCTGAGTTGCATATCCATAAGCAACGTGAGATATCGGATTAGGCACATCTGCACCAAGTGGATGAGTCTTAGCGAGATACTCTCCGTAGAAAGTTTCTCCAATCATATCTTTCATGGACTTACCGCTGTTTTTCGCTTCCATGAATTTTTCACATGCTCTGCGGCACGCTTCACCAGTTACAAGTGTCTGACGAGAACCGGAAGTTGTACCGGAATCAGGTGAAATCCATGTGTTGCTTCGCTCATAGACGATATCATCATGGGAAAGATCTGTATTTGTAACGATCATCTGTACAAGTACAGTACCAAGTCCCTGACCGATACAGGAAGCACCAGTGAAGATATGAAGTTTTTCATCTTCTTCAACAATTAATTTTACACGTCCTGTATCCGGGATACCAACACCAACACCGGCATTCTTCATAGCACAACCAAGGCCAACAGCCTTACCGGCCGCAAGTGCAGCATCATACTCTTCTTTGACAGCTTCCAGTGTCTCTACAAGACCTGTAGAGTTATCTACAATCTGTCCGTTCGGAAGTACTTCGCCTGGGCGGATCGCATTGCGGTAATGAATCTCCCAAGGCGTAATGCCTACCTTGTCAGCCATCATGTTCAGAAGTGTCTCTGTTGCGAAACAAGTCTGTGTAACACCAAATCCGCGGAATGCTCCGGCAGGTGGGTTATTTGTATAGTAAGCAGTTCCTTCAATTTCAAAGTTTTCATAATGATAAGGTCCTGCTGCATGTGTACATGCACGTTCAAGAACCGGGCCGCCAAGAGAAGCGAATGCACCTGTGTCAGATTTAACAATCGCTTTTACACCCTGGATCACTCCATTCTCATCGCATCCCATTGTCATATCCATGTAGAATGGGTGACGTTTCGGATGAACAAGCAAGGATTCCGCTCTGGATAATTTCATCTTGATCGGTTTCTTTGTTACGTAAGTAAGCAATGCGCTTAAATGCTGAACAGTCATGTCCTCTTTACCACCGAAACCACCGCCGACTAATGCGTTCTGAACTTTTACTTTATCTGTTCCAAGCATAAGTGTAACTTCGTGCAATGTCTGGTGAGCGGACTGGTCTGTTGAATATACGAAAATGTCACCGTCTTCATCATAGAAAGAAACAGCACATTCCGGTTCAAGGAAAGCATGCTCTGTCCAAGGTGTCTCAAAGTGATGTGAGATCACGTACTTGGAATTCTTGATTGCTTCTTCCGCATTTCCGCGGCTGATGTGCTTATAAGCACATACGTTAGTCTCTTCTTCATCATAAACAAGAGGTGCATCCGGAGCAGCAGCTTCTTCCACTGTATGCACATGAGGAAGTACTTCATATTCAACTTTAATAAGTTTCTTTGCTTTTTCTACAGTTGCCATGTCAGTTGCAGCTACAAGGGCAATTGCATCTCCGAGATAATGAGTCAGTCCACCAACCGGAATCAGTGAATACTGATCATGTTTTAAGTGTCCGATCTTATTCTCCCCAGGAATATCATCGGCTGTTACAACCGCTTCTACGCCAGGCAGAGCCTCGGCAGCAGAGGTATCAATAGAAAGTACGCGAGCTCGTGGATATTTACTACGAAGAGCAGCGCCATAGAGCATTCCTTCCGGATAATAGTCATCCGGATATTTACCTGTTCCAAGCACTTTTTCTTCAACATCTATACGAGAAACACGGGAACCAAGAGTCCAGCTAGGATCTCCGTCATCTGGTAAAACTCCTTCTTTCAGAATCTTAGCTGCCAGACGTACCGCGTCCATGATCTTAACATATCCTGTACAGCGGCAATAGTTGTTGCGCAGCGCATAGCGAATCTCATCATCGGTTGGTTCCGGATTTACATCCAAAAGTGCTTTTGTGCACATAACCATACCAGGAATACAGAATCCGCACTGTACAGCGCCTGCCTTCCCGTAAGCATAAGTGTAAACTTTCTGTTCCCAATCAGAAAGCCCCTCGACTGTGATGACATTCTTTCCGGCCAATGAATCTGTGTCAGGTACGCAGGATTTGCAAGTCTGTCCATCAATGATAACAGTACAGGCTCCACAAGCGCCTTCGCTGCAACCATCCTTTGCAGAGGTAATGTGCAGTTCATCACGCAGGAACCGTAACAGTTTCTGATTCTTTGAAGGTGAGACTTCCTGACCATTTACTATAAATGATGCCATGTCAGTTACTCCTTTCTTTGTGACAAAATCCCCAAAGAAAAATCTTTGAGGAGTATGTGTTTGTTGTGTATTTTTAATTATATAAAGATACCTATGGTTATATTTTATCACATATTCAACAAAAAGCAACAACTATTCTAAAAAAGTTTTTGACACCTAAAAATATTTTAGATATATGATATAAAAAATGCATATCAGGACAAAAAAAGGGAAGTACCGCAAAATGATACTCCCTTGTAATTATCTTATATAAATTGTTCTTAGAAACCAAAAAGATTTACAACGCGATTTTAATTATCGTGTTCTTCTTCAAATGGATCGTCGTAATCATCTTCATCATCGTAATCATCTCCACCGCGGGAAGCAATTGCGAGAATCAGTGAAATAACAGCAAGTACACCACTTACACCGGCTAAAATCAGAAGCTCGAATTCATCTCCATGTTTCAGGAAAGCAAAAACAGCACAACCGATATAGAGAATCATCGGGATAAGGAATGCAAAAAGTGTATCACGGTTATTCATGATGAAGTATAACAGTGCAGTGACAAGCATACAAAGAGCAACAATGACATAATTCATGCCAGGGGCAGAAGTCACGTCAGCTCCTGATGTGCTGAGTCCTGTTACGAAACCTTTATAAATACAGAAACCAAATGCAAGCAGGGAAATGATTCCAAGGATGATGCGTCCAGGTCTGAAACGTGGATATTCGTCTACATATTCATATTCATCATCATCTTCATCATCAGAGGATTTCTCATCATCATAGTCATCCATTTTTCTGGATTTTACATCTTCTTTTGCTTTCGCAGTTTCGGCTTCCTCTTTCTTTTTCTTCTTGGCAGCTTTACTGTCAGGGTCAGTTGCAAGCATATCTTCGTATCCCTTGCGAACTGCTTTTTCACGCTTATCACGGATTTCTTCCGCTGGAATGTTCCCATATTTCTGCTCTTCGGAATTATCAGTGGCAGTGGCATCAGTGGCAGCTTTCTGTGCAGCGGCTTTGCGGGCTCTGGCTCTCTCCTTAAGAATACGTTCAGCTTCTTCTTCTGAAATCCCTTTGTCAGCAGCAAGGCGGGCAATCGCTTCTTTGCGGGCGCGGGCTTTTGCTTCTCTGCGGGCAGCTCGTTTCTCTTCAGCGGCACGGGCGGCGGCATCAGCTTTCGCTTTTTCTTCAGCAGCGCGGGCGGCAGCTTCAGCTTTCGCTTTTTCTTCAGCAGCACGGGCGGCAGCTTCAGCTTTTGCTTTCTCTTCTGCAGCTTTCTTGGCAGCGATCTTCTTTGCACGTTGTTTATCAAGGTTCCATTGCTTTTTACAGCTATGGCAGATTGCATATTCATTAAAGATTGGATCCCCGTTTTCGCTGGTGCCAATCTGCTTATTCTGCAAATCCAGGTCTTTTCCACATATTGGGCACTTCATATTAATCATGTACTCCTCTCTTTTGTATCAAAATATTTATAACAGACTTATTATAGCATCTTAAAAGAGGAAGAACAACGAAAAAAGTGTGTTTTACATAAAATGTTTTAGAAAAAAATCAAAATTGTGCAAGAATTTAGTTTAAATTCATAAGAAATGGTAGACTTTAAAAATTTAATGTGTTAAAATCAAAAAGTGGCCTGAGAAGGCAAAAGGTATTGTTATGGTTTATGGTATGCCGTAAGCCATCATATAATTAGCCGGTTGAGAAGGAGATTGTTTCGTATGAGTAAGAAGATCAGAACCGAGGCAGTAGATTATCTGTTTCAGGCAATCTTAAGCCTTGAGAATAAAGAAGAGTGTTATACATTTTTTGAAGACATCTGTACGATCAATGAGCTGCTTTCATTGTCACAGAGATTTGAAGTGGCAAGAATGCTCCGTGAACAGAAGACATATCTGGAGATCGCGGAGAAGACAGGAGCATCCACTGCGACAATCAGTCGTGTGAACCGTTCTCTTAATTATGGGAATGACGGATATGATATGGTTTTCAAACGTGTAGGGCTTGCTGAGGAAGAGAATGGAACGGAAGAATAACACTTAAGAATTAAGCTTACAATAAAATACCTTTTATCAATCAAAAGATACAGCTTGCGGAAGATCCTGATAAAGTCTTTCGCAGGCTGTATCTCGTTTTAAACAGAAATGTTTATTTCCCTTTCTTTTTCTCTTCGTTTTTTGAAGACTTGGAAGAGAGGTCATCAATGATCCGTTCAATGATCATTTTCTTGATATATACATCAAAACTCAAGCTGCATATAAATGCAAACTGCTGTAAGATCTCCTTATCTTCGCCATCAGTAAGATGAGTGAAAGTCTCAGCAGATTTCTCATAAGTAGCAGTTACATTCTCTTTGATGGAATCCAGCTGTTCTTTTTCAATCTTGCAGACTTCTTTGTAAATATCCGCTAATTCAAAAGAGCTTCCATCCGGAAAATATTTCTCTGTGAGCGGTGCAAGGACTGTCTCAATATCTTTAATTGAAAGAATACTCTTAAAATAATAAATGAAGATCAGCATGAGCAGATGATCTTTGGAATAGCGCTTCTTCTCAGGGGAAGGGAGCAGGTTATTCTTGGCGTAGTTATTGATCATGGTCTTGGTGAGAATCTTGTCTTCCTGATATCGCTTGGAATGTGCAAGCTGTTCTTCCATGAAAGTCGTTACCTGATCCATATATAAATCTATATTAGGCACATCGCCCGGTTTAATATAATTAAGCTTCGCAAGTCTTTGTAATAAAGAATTAACGAATTCCTGATTATCTTTGTTCATAATACTCCACTCCTAACCAATAATAACTTAGACAGCCACATACTTCCTATGATATATCACAACCCGTCTGTAATTATCTAAATATAAAATATATCAAGTACAAAATGATGTCTCTGTATACAAAAACATCACTTTACATTTTTAATACTTGTATCATATTATATAGTATTAAAAACCATATATCAAGAGGGAGATTATCCATCTTATAGTAATAACTTATTCCTGGAATCATAATTTATAATAATAATCTTATCAGCATCTTTACTGCTTATCTGATAATATACCAAGTCTTTCAAATACCCTGTCATATCCATCATTGCCATAATTAAGCGAACGGTTTACCCTGCTTATTGTAGCTGTTGAAGCACCTGTCTTTTCCGCTATCTCAAGATATGTCTTCTGCTCT
>OHRA01000590.1_pt1 | contig 14163 bp, 16 predicted proteins | sample 1578241 | NCBI WGS metagenome assembly OHRA01 (sample SAMEA3879597, study PRJEB24766) | human gut metagenome | biome: human-associated habitat; feature: feces | place: USA | collected 1985/1987 | reverse complement strand
ATACATCTCTGACTTTTCTTGAAATATATAATGCCATAAAAAATGAATTATTAACAATACGAGGTATATTCTCCTGAATAAATGCTTCATTAATCTCATTCTGAAGGCTCTTATTCTCAGCTCTTAAAGATGCTGTCTCAGAAGCTATTCGCTCTTTAATCCCCTGCATCTTAGCTTTATCTCTGTCTGCCTGAACCTGCTTAATTGTGTCTTTATCCTGTGAAACCGCTTTATCATAACCTGCACATATAGAGTCCGTACTTTCACTTATTCTTGACGAAATCTCATCTTCCATAGCTTTAGTGGTGCTATCTATCTCCTTGGTTATATCCCTGATACTTACTGACATACGCTCAAGACGTTCTTTCTTTTCAGCGTGTTCATTAATATCGCCAAGAATCTGCTCTAAAACCTGCTGGTCACCATTGAGTATATTCTGTTCTGCCATTATCTGCCTCTATTTTATATTAATGGTTTCTGTAGTAGTTAATAAGACATCCGTCAAGAATTATCTCACGCTCATCATCTGTAAGCTCATCCATTTTAAGTTCAAATTCTTTCATATCTTTGTTAACTACATATGCTTTCATTGATGTAGCCTTATTCTTAACCGCATCAGCTATCTTAGGTATAAAGATATAATCTCCATTAGTAAATGGAAGTTCTCCCTTATCTATTATAAATGGAAGCATACCCCAGTTAATAAGGTTAGAACGGTATCTCTTAGTAGCGTACTCATTAGCTATATTAGCCCATCCGCCAAGAACCTTCTGACATGATGCTGCCTGCTCTCTTGCCGAACCATCACCTGGCTTAACTGCAAATATTGTGCTTCCAACACCAACATTTTCTTTGCTTACATCATAAGTTTCTTTAATCTTATGCATAATATCTCTTAACTCTGGAAGTGCTTCTCCCATACATTCTCCGGCTTCTCTTGCCTTTTCTGCCTTCTGTACTTCCTTTGCACGTCCTACATATGCAGGATCTTTTCTGGAAAGTGCAAACTCTGCCAGTCCAAGCGGATTGGATCGGAAGGAGGAAGTCTCTCCGGATGGGATCAACTCGTCAGTTGTCGTAACCGGATCATGGATCTCTGAAACAACCTTTAATACCATATGCTCCGGTAATGCACTCATTGCCGGCCAGTCTTTGATATTTGGTCCAAACTGGATCTCCACACTTGGATCAGCCACTCCCTTGCTGTCAAAGACGCGATTCTCGTATATCCTGCTGTCGAAGAAGTATTTCGGTTTTGTATAATTTACATCCAGATCGGTAGCTGCGGTCAAATATCCCTTATTTGCTGCAGTTGCTGCAATGGATCTTGCATCCATAAGCGCAACGGATGCAACCTGTCCCTTCTGGGCCTTGGAACCTTCGCGGTTCGGGAAGTTTCTTGTGGAGTGACGGATAGAGAATGCGTTATTTGCAGGAGTATCTCCGGCACCAAAGCAAGGACCGCAGAACGCTGTTTTGACGATCGCTCCTGTCTCCATGAGGCTTGCCACTGCACCATTTTTTACAAGTTCCATGTAAATCGGGGTACTTGCCGGATATACGCTCAATGTAAACTCATCCGGTCCGATGCTCGCACCTTTTAAAATGTCTGCGGCATCACAGATATTTTCAAATCCACCGCCGGCACAGCCCGCAATAATTCCCTGATCTACATAAAGCTTTCCGTTTCTTACTTTGCTCTTTAAATCTAATTTTACAGCTCCGTCGAAGCTGACTTCTGCACGTTTCTCGCAGTCGTCCAGAATATCCATCAGATTTGCATTCAGCTCTTCGATGGTATAAGTGTTGCTTGGATGGAATGGCATTGCGATCATTGGTTTGATCTGACTGAGGTCGATCTCGATCATTCCGTCATAATAAGCAACATCCCCCGGATTCAGCTCTTTGTATGCCTGTGGTCTTCCGTGGATCGCATAGAAATCCTGTACCTTTTCATCGGTTCTCCAGATGGAGGACAGGCAGGTTGTCTCGGTCGTCATAACATCCACACCGATACGGAAATCAACGCTCAAGTTCGACACACCCGGTCCTACAAATTCCATGACTTTATTCTTCACATAGCCTTTATCAAACACTTCACCGATAATGGCGAGGGCAACGTCCTGAGGTCCAACCCCTTTCTGTGGTGTTCCGGTCAGGTAAACGCCTACAACGCCCGGCATATCAATATCATAAGTTTTATTCAACAGCTGTTTTACAAGCTCCGGTCCGCCTTCGCCGACTGCCATGGTTCCCAATGCACCATAACGGGTATGGGAATCAGATCCTAAGATCATGGCTCCGCTCTCTGCTAACATCTCTCTTGCAAACTGATGGATCACTGCCTGATGCGGTGGAACATAAACTCCGCCATATTTTTTTGCACAGGTGAGTCCAAACATATGGTCATCTTCGTTGATCGTACCGCCAACTGCACATAAACTGTTATGACAGTTTGTCAGGACATATGGCATCGGAAAACGCTCTAAGCCAGATGCTCTTGCAGTCTGGATAATTCCTACAAATGTAATATCATGTGAGGTAAGCTTGTCAAATCTTACCTGAAGCTTGTCCATATTTCCTGAAGTATTATGTTTTTTCAAAATACCATAAGCGATGGTATTTCCGGCAGCCTGCTCTTTTGTGACAGCTTTTCCGGTCTTCTGCTGTACCTCTGCTGCGTCCGTCATAATCTCTTTTCCGTTTACAAGGTAAACACCGCTATCATATAATTTCATATGTTCCTCCATCCCAGTCTCCGGCAACGCATTCTGCATCTGCCTTTTTTGCGCACTTTTATATGAATTATAAAGATAGTCCATGTAAAAATCAAGGCTTTCATACACTAATTTAATAAATTACTTTCATCTTAATTATACTCGTTTAAAAAAAGAACAAGCTTCTGACTCAACATCAAAAGCTTGTTCTTTTTGGGTATATAAATAAAAAATGAGGGCACCTCTTTTAGTATGATGAAGTGTATTTTCAATTGTGACAATCCCTAATAGGTAAAGTAAATATATGCTGTGTTTCCTGTTTATGTGTATAATACACTGACATTTTTAAAATATATTTATATTTTTTATGCAAATCATTGTGGTTTATGGTAATTATCTTGTGTTTTTTTAGCATATTGCTATATAATACAAAAAAAATCAACTATATTTAAGGAGGAAAGTAAAATGTCAATTTTTAACATTTCAGATGAAAAAATGAAAGAAACATTTTCCACATTCACACTTACTGAAATTAACCAGCAGCCTGCAACCTGGAAAAAAACATGTGCACAGCTTGCTTCCTGCAAAACAGAACTTCAGAAATTTCTTGATCAGGTAGTAAAACAGGATGATTTTGATATCGTTCTGACCGGAGCAGGTACAAGTGAGTTTGTAGGAAATTCACTGTATCAGGCATTGAACGAAAAATATGGCTACAAAGTAAAATCTTATGCAACTACAGATATCGTTCCATCTCCTGAAAACTTCCTCTCCAAAACCAAACCAACTATCCTTGTAAGTTTTGGTCGTTCAGGAAATTCACCTGAATCTCTCGGAGCAGTAGAAGCCGCAGAGGTAGTTTGCCAGAATCTCTACCATTTATTTGTAACTTGCAATCATGAAGGTACTCTTTCTAAATTAGCAAACGACCGCACAAATTGCTTTGCATTAAATTTGACACCAGAAACCCATGACCAGTCATTTGCAATGACTTCAAGTTATTCTAATATGTACCTTGCAACTTATCTTGCATTTAATTTAGACAAGTTGGAAGAGATTACCGCAACGATCGACAAAGTCTGTGCTGCCGGTGAAGAGTTTTTAACTACAAACTACAAACTTGCCCAGAACATTGTAGATGAATTTGATTTTAACCGCATCGTATACCTCGGAAATCTTGCATTAAAAGGTGTTGCTCAGGAATCTGCATTAAAAATGCTTGAACTGACTGCCGGACGGGTTGCTACTATGTATGATTCTCCACTTGGTTTCCGCCATGGTCCAAAATCCATCATTGATGACAGAACATTGACGATCGTATACTTAAGTGATGATGAATACAGAAGAAAATACGAAATCGACCTCATTAAAGAAATGGGTCCACAAAGAAAGAAAAACCGTGTTGTAGTTGTTATGAATACACCATGTGAAGGTCTTGATTCACTGGTTGATTATCAGGTACATTTTAATATTGGCGAAGCTTGCGAAAATATTTTCCTTGGCTTAGATTTTGTTATCTTTGCGCAGACAGTCGCAGTATTAAAATCACTTTCCATGGGTATTACTCCTGACAATCCATGTCCAACAGGCGAGGTAAACCGAGTTGTTAAAGGTGTTACATTATACCCATATACATTAAAATAATGAATCTGTTTCAGGAGGAAAATATATAATGGTAGGAGTTCTTGTTACCGGTCATGGCAATTTTGCAACCGGACTAAAAACCAGTGTTGAATTGATCGCAGGTGCATCTGATTATTTTAAATATGTAGATTTTCCGGGTGATTCTACAGAAAAGCTTGCTGCAGATCAGCACAAAGCACTCGATGAATTAAAGGATTGTGACGGCGTACTTGTTCTCGCAGATCTTGTTGGTGGTTCACCTTTCAAGTCTGCTGTAGAATGTAAATTCGCACGTCCGGATCAGAAAATTGAGGTTATCGGAGGAAGCAATCTTCCAATGATGGTTGAGGCTGCATCATCTCTTGATTTTTATGATGATCCTGTTGATTTCGCTGATGCGCTGATGCAGACAGGAAAAGAATTTATCGTGCGCTTCGAATTAGAAGAACACACTGACAATGCAGACGAGGATGGAATTTAATAATGAGTATTAATTGGGAAGTTATTATTTGGACATGCGTTACATTAGTTGTGATCATGGGTGTCATTGCCTTGATTCTGACTGTTATCTCTTCATGGAATCTTCGAAAAAAAAGAAACAGCTTGTCAGAAGTGCATACATCACTTGCAATTGGCAGCCGCATTTTATTTGCCGGTGGATTATACGGAAAAGTTGTCGGTTTTCCAGATGAGGACACTGTAAATGTGGAGATTGCCAAAGGAACAGTGATCACGATATCAAGATATGCAATTCAGTCTATTGAAAATTAAACTATTAGGTTCTCAGTTAGGAACAGCCAATAATTATACGAGCAGGGGGGATAATTTATGCTGATTCAAAGTAAAAAAATATGGATAGCAGATCAGTTTATTGCTGCAATCATAGCTACCGAAAATGGCAAAATAACAGATATTCTTCCGTATGGAAGTAAACCTGTTGATGTAGATTATGGTGACAAACGCATTGTGCCGGGCTTTCTGGATATTCACTGCCATGGTGCTTTTGAGTTTGATACAAATGATGCGAATGAAGAAGGTCTCCGCAACTGGACAAAAAACATTGTTTCAGAAGGAGTTACCGGTTTTCTCGCAACAACCATAACACAGAGCGAAGAAGTACTCACAAAAGCAGTGGCAAACGTTGCAAAGGTTATGGAAGACGGCTATGAGGGTGCAGAAATCCTTGGTATTCATTTTGAGGGACCATATCTTGATATGGTCTATAAGGGAGCACAACCGGAGCAGTATATCGTAAAGCCTACTGTTGAACAGTTTGAGAGATATCAGGCAGCGGCAAAAGGTCATATTGTATATCTCACAATGGCAACTGAGACTGATGAAGATTTTGCACTTACCAGATATCTCACAGAACATGGTGTAGTAGTGAGCATCGGACATTCTGCAGCCACCTATGAACAGGCAGTGATGGCATATGCACATGGTGCACGTTCCATGACACATGTATATAATGGAATGACACCTTTTAATCATCGTGCTAATGGTTTAGTTGGTGCAGCTTACCGCATACGTACTATGTATGGTGAGATTATCTGTGATGGTAATCACTCTACTCCTGCTGCACTGAATAATTACTTTATGTCTAAAGGTCCTGATTATTGCATTATGATATCAGATGCATTAATGGCAAAAGGTACTCCTGTTGGAAGTAAATTTATCTTTGGTGGAAACGAGATTGTAATTTATCCTGATGGAAGTGCACACTTGACATCTACCGGCGGACTTGCAGGATCGACTTTAAGAATTAATCAAGGTCTCCGTATCCTTGTTGAAGAGGCTATGGTACCATTCAACTATGCAATCAATTCCTGTACGATCAATCCTGCACGTTGTATCGGTGTCGATGATCGCAAGGGTGCTATCGGTGTCGGAAAAGATGCAGATCTTGTAGTTCTGGATACTGATTATTCCGTCATTCAGACATATTGCATGGGTGAAGCAAAATTATAATCATACTTATTATGGAGGAAACAAAGCATGAATCATCCAATCCAGCTATTGATGGAGCAACGGCGAAACGGTCAGAATTGTGGTATTGAGTCCGTTTGCAGTGCTAATGAATATGTACTCGAAGTTGCATTAAGACGTTCAAAACTTTTTAATGCGCCTGTATTGATTGAGGCTACTGCAAATCAGGTTAACCAATTCGGTGGTTACACTGGAATGTATCCGCAGGATTTTTATGATATGGTGCTGAAAATGGCATCCGAAATCGGTGTTCCGGAAGATCATGTTATTCTTGGCGGCGATCATCTCGGTCCATTAACCTGGCAGAATCTGCCTGAAACAGAAGCAATGGCAAACTCCGAAGTTCTTGTATATCAGTATGCACGTGCCGGTTTTACTAAAATCCACTTAGACACCAGCATGAAAGTTGCAGACGATCCTGATGGACTGCTTTCTACAGAAACAATTGCACGCAGAGGTGCTATTCTATACAAAGCAGCTATGAAAGGCTACGAAGAACTAAAAGCCACAAAACCAGACGCAATGCGACCGGTATTTATTATCGGCAGTGAAGTTCCTATTCCGGGCGGTGCACAGGAGGCAGAGGATTCTCTTTCTGTCACAAAACCAGAGGCTTTCCGGGATACCGTTGATACTTATAGACGTATCTTCAAAGAAGAAGGCATTGAGGACGGCATGAACGATGTCGTTGCAGTTGTAACCCAGCCGGGTGTTGAGTTCGGTGATGATCAGGTATTCATGTACGACCGCAAAGCGGCATCTGATCTTTGCGAGTCATTAAAAGATTTCCCAGAACTCTGTTTTGAAGGACATTCTACCGATTATCAGAGCAAAGAATGTTTAAAACAGATGGTGGAAGATGGTATCGCAATTTTAAAGGTTGGACCGGCTCTTACTTATGGTCTTCGTGAAGGTCTTTTCTCTCTGAGCATGATGGAGAAAGAACTTGTACCGGAAGAAAAGCAGGCTCATTTTATTGAAACTTTGGAAACAGCTATGTTAGATAATCCTAACAACTGGATCAAACACTATCACGGCAGTACGAAGCAAATTGCCCTTTGCAGAAAATACAGTTTTTCAGATCGCGCACGTTATTACATTGGACTTCCATCTGTAAACGCAGCAATAGCAAAACTGTTCCGCAACCTTACGGAATATCCGATTCCAATGAATATGCTGCATCAGTATATGCCTCTGACTTATCTCAAGGTAAGAGATGGAATTATTCCATTAGAACCAAAAGAACTTGCTTTAGATAGTATTGTTGCATTTATGGAAGATTATGAATATGCAATCGGGCGTTAACAGCCACATTAATTATTGCTATTATCTTTATTTTGAATATTAGCCCTTTCCTGAAAAGTGGGTTGTCGGCCATACGACAGCCCATTTTTCATCATAACCCAAATGTATCATCTATCACACTTTATCGTGTGGAATTTGCCTGATACATCAATTGTAATTCATGCTGACTTTTGTTATGATAATTATGATTGAATAACATATATTATTGAATTTGGGAGGTAAACTATATGAACAAAGAGAAGAAAAATACACCGGAAGAACTTTCAGGCAAAAAGAAATACGTAAAACTTGCCAGTTCGATCATTGTTGTCGTTCTTTTTTTCCTGTATGTATTTTTTAATTTAAAATCATTCTTTTAAAGGAGATAACTAATGGCCTGGTGTACAAAATGCAAAAAAGAATATTCTGATGAACTTTCCAGCTGTCCGAATTGTAATACCAACTCTCAGAGTACGTCTGCGTTAGGAAGCGAGTTGATGGACAGTTTAAAACCGTATGCTTTTAAAGAAGATTTTACAATGCAGGATCTTGTAGATGATCTCGAAGATACTGATGGTATACCAAAGTCTGCTAAACTGTATAAAAGTGCCAGAGACTATTATGCTGATGCCAGATCGACTGCCTTTGCTTTTTTCTTTATTGGCTTTCTCGGACTGGCTGCAACTATTTCTGACATGGTTGGGATTATTAACTTCCCGCTTCCCGGTCTGGCTCTCTATACCATGACAATAATTTTTGCTGTATTCGTCCTGATCGGTGTTTATTCCATGCGCAGAGCAAAGAAATACTTTGTCAACATCCAAGAAGAAGATGCTCTTGCTAACAGCATAAAAAAATGGTACTACACAACAGAAATGCATTCTGACGAAAAGGAAAACCACTCTTTTCTACAAAAATATGAGTGCATCAGAGTACATTTGAAAAATCAATTTCCAAATGTCGACGAAGCGTTTCTCGACAAATTAGCTGCTGATTTCAGTGGCATTTCCGGTAAAGAAAAAGGTGGGAATTAATTCCCACCTTTTCTTCATATTATGCTCGTCCGTTACTTCCACACACAAGCATTTTACTCATTACATATTCTTTTACCTTTTCTCTACCTACTGCATTATACTTTTTAGGATCAAATGCATCTGGGTTAGCTGCAAGATATTCCTTAACTCCGTTTGAAAATGCAATACGGAGATCTGTTGCATAATTTACTTTGCAAATACCCCTGCGAATGCATTCTTTTACGGCTTCATCCGGCACACCGGAAGTTCCGTGAAGAACAAGAGGGATAGAAACTACTTCGCGGATTTCACTTAAACGCTCTACATCAAGTTTTGGAGTTCCCTTATAAACACCATGTGCTGTTCCAATTGCAACTGCAAGTGAATCAATACCTGTTTTCTCAACAAATTCTACTGCCTCTGATGGTACAGTGTAACCACCGCCATTTCCACCATCAAGATCATCTTCTTTTCCGCCAACTTTACCAAGTTCTGCTTCAACCGGTACATTTCCTGCATGGCAGACATCTACGACTGACTTGGTAATAGCAATATTTTCTTCAAATACGCTGTGTGAACCGTCGATCATGATTGATGTGTAACCTGCACGAAATGCATGAACAGCAAGTTCAAAACTGCTTCCGTGGTCTAAATGCATAACTACTGGAACGCTTGCATTTTTTGCTGCTGCAGCAACATTTGCATAAAACATTTCAGGGCTGGCATATTTTATAGTAGACGGTGTTGTCTGCATAATGACTGGAGATTTTAACTCCTCTGCTGCTGCAACGACTGCCTGAACCATTTCCATGTTTTCTACATTGAATGCTCCGACTGCATAGCCGTTCTTCTGAGCATCCAAAAGAAGTTCTTTTGTTGTAACTAAGGACATGATTTAATTCCTCCCTTTTTTATTTTTTTTTATTATAATACACACAAATTTATTGTGCAACCAAAGCAGGGCAAACCCTTAAAAATAGCTATATTCTAACTAAATTGTATTAGTATTTCCACGCTTCACTATAACATTACATTGTTTCCCTTGGTTCGTTATTTCTTATTGAAAGTCTTAAATTAAAACACATTAAAATATTCTAACAGGAGTCGTAAGACATTTAAAAATATATATATCATTCCTAATATTTTTGCCTTTGCATAGTTTTTATCTTTTAATCCTTTATAAAAACAAATCAGCGTTGCGATCAATACAATTAAAATAGCAACAGCTAGCATGTTTCTAAATATAATTAATATGCTCATTTTATTATAATCTCCTTATTGCTAAACTGCTATCGCCACGAAACAACAGCTAGGTTTGGTTTGTTAATGCTTGGAACACTTGAATTTTACCACTTTCATGGTATAGCCGTCAATAATCTGGGATAATTACTAATATTTAATCTTTTACATATTCCAAAATATCGCCCGGCTGACAATCTAACACTTCACAAATAGCTTCTAAGGTAGAGAAGCGTATCGCAGAAATCTTTCCTGTTTTCATTTTTGATAGATTGACATTACTCACACCCACTTTTTCCGATAATTCCTTCAAACTCATCTTTCGATCGGCCATTACTCGATCTAATCTCAATACTATTCTTCCCATAATTTACAACGTCTCATCACTTAATTGCTGAAGTTCTTGTCCATATCTAAATATAAAAGACAATAAATAGATCAGTGCTGCAACTATCAAGAAACTAATTTTAGGGTGAAAGGCAAAATCAATTTGTGTAACATAATCAGTGTTTAGTAGTACGTCAAAGTTGATTATTTGTTTAAAATAAATAATGCGACAAACATCAAGAATATTAAACACAATACCACCAGCAACAATATATTGGGCAAGTCTTGTGATGTAGTTAGAAACTCTTTTATCAAATGGGCTATGATCTATGGTTAAAGAACAAATTTCTTCTACTGTCTTCACAGACTTATATATTATGAATACCAAAAAAGCTATACCTAAAAATAATAACGGAAGCCATCCTGACATCTTATCTTTATTTAATGCTAAATCATTTTTAAATATTAACTGAAGATAGTCGATTCTTATACTTCCAAAAATCGTATTGTAAATCCCCTTATCGGATACGAAAATAAGGAATAGTCCTATTAACAACACCTCAGAAATCAAACAACTCCACCTGACAATTTCCAAAATAGAGCACATTTTTTTTAACAATTCTGCTGACTTTTTATCCATGTACATATCTCCTTTCATTAATTAATTAATGTTTATCGTTAATTTCATTATACATACAATAGAATTTTTGTCAACAAAGAATATAATTAATTCTATGTTCTTATCCATATTAATTTGTAGATTGAATAAGGAACAAAGTGTCATATTATAATTATAGTGCAATTTCCTATAAAAAAAATCTCCGTTCAACGGAGATTTTAAGTAAAAGAATATTGATAACGGTCACTAAAAAAATTTGAGAATGCTAAATTTGTACTATATTCTTCAAATGGGATTTCTGTTTCTCAGCCACTCATAATCAAATTCAGTAAAATCATTTATACAGTGATCTGCACCGGCTTGTATCAGATCCGGATGCGTATTCTCACTGCCAATCGCAACGATCATTCCTGCTTTATTGTTTCGCGCATACTTGATAGCGTTTAAGCTGTCTTCCACAACAATACACTTGGAAATATCCGCACCTAATCGCCTTGCTGCTTCTAAGTGCATCTCGCCTTTATTATCATATGTGCCATCATCATACACACAGGTTTCTTTATTTAACCATCTTTCAAGATGAAAAGTTTCAAAATAGAAATCTATATTAGCTTGAATTGATGCACTGGCAAGAATGTATGGACAATCATGTTCTTTCATATATTGAAGTAGTTCTTCCGCTCCTTTTGTCAAATGCAGCTTATCAGGATTTTTCCTGCAAATGGAGCGGTATAAAGCTTCTTTGTGCACTGAGCACTGCTCTCTTTCTGCCCGTGGCATGTCGGGAGCGATTGCATGGATAATATCGTCATTTCTCGGTCCACAAAAGAAACTGCTATCCGGCACTTCATTTGTGTTCTCATGAAGTTCTCTGTAGATCTCCGACCATGCTTCCATATGGAAGCATGTGTCGGAAAAGAGAGTACCATTAAAATCAAGGAGTACTGGTTTCATAATCATTTTTTTAGAAGAGACCAATGAAAGCTCCTACTAATCCCACTACTAAAAGTAAAGCGATACATTTAACAGGAGACCATCCTTTTTTCTTAATCAGGACATACAAACCAAGAGTGATTGCTAAAGGAATCAATTTTGGAAGTACGCCATCAAGAATACTCTGGATTACGATTGGGCTTTCACCATTTTCAATCGTTAATGCGATTGTAGTTCCACCATAGTTAGATGTAAGAGCACCTACTACGAACACACCCAGCATAGAAGCTGCACGTGTAAACTCTTTAGCGTTAGCTGTCAAGATTTCGATTGCCTGTGAACCAAGTTTATATGACCAGTTCATCAGTCCAAAACGTACAAGCATCTGTACTGCATTGAAAATAAGCAGGAATAAAATTGGTCCCGCCAACGAGCCATTTATGGCCATGTTCGCCGTTATACCTGCGGTTATCGGAACAAGCGTGAACCAGAAAATAGCATCACCGATACCACCGAGAGGTCCCATAGCTGCTACACGCACGGAACGAATCATATTAATATCTGCTTTCTGCTGCTCAAGTGATAATACAATACCCATTACGAATGTTACAAGGAATGGATGTGTATTGAAGAACTCGAGGTTGTGCTGCATGGAAGTCTTAAGATCTTCCTCATTATCTCCATGGATCTTCATAAGACCTGGAAGAATACAGTATAACCATCCAGCTGCCTGCATTCTCTCATAGTTGAAAGATGCCTGCAGGTTTAATGAACGCCATACCATTTTATTTAATGTTTTTTTGTCTAACGGCTTAGCCGGTGTAAGATTGTTGTACTGTGTTGCATTAGATGCCATCTTCGTCACCTCCATTACCACTTCCTGCATTTGCTTTAATTGCTACTCTTGTCTGGAAATCATACAATGCTATTGCAATACCAACAAAGGCGATTAATAACAGTGCTGAACCAGAAAGTTCAGGAATATATCCAATAATTGTTGCAAGAGCAAATCCTGCGAAGTAAATTCCCCATAAATCGTTAGAAAGCATAATACGAAGTAAAATAGCGAAACCAACGAAACGCATCATACCACCAGCTGTGCTAAGACCTGTCATGATCCAGCCATAACGTTCAGAAATTGCTGTTAAAGTCTCACCAAGAGCACTTCCGCCAAGGAGACCAGCTACACAGACAATTGTAAATAAAAGTCCGAGAGCAGCCATAGCGAGGTAGTTTAAACGAACGATACCTTTTGTATCGCCTTTTTCAGCCATTTTGTCTGCTGCTGACATAACAGGAGCCATAATAGTAAACAATAATGTTACCATATACTGACCAATCAAAGCGAATGGTACTGCAAGACCAACTGCAGCTGAGGTATCTAATCCGGAAGTAATAGCAAATACTGTTGCCATAACTCCACCAATTACAGCGTTAGGTGGCTGAGCTCCACCAACAGGCATGTTACCGATTGTCATTAACTGATATGTACCACCAACGATAAGACCTGTCTGAAGGTCACCAAGGATTAAACCGATTACAGCACCGGTTACGATTGGCTGATACAAAGACTCTAAAAAGTCGAACTGGTCAATCGCAATGATGAAACACCATATTGCGACCAGGATAATCTGAATTGCAGTAAATTGCATAATTCATTTATCTCCTTTCATACATGTTAATTACTTACTTGAACAGTTTTTCAATGTTCTCCGCTCCCTCAGTCGGAACTCTTCTGATTTCAAGTTCTACACCAAGGTCACGTAATTTTGCAAAAGCAGCAACGTCGTCATCATCGACTGCAACAGAACCTGCAACCTGACGTTTTCCGTCTGCCATATGCATATTACCAATATTAACTTTTTTGATAGGCACTCCGCCCTCTACTAATTTCAATACATCCTGTGGCGTCTCGCAAACAATAAAGATATGCTGTTTGTCAGATGCTTTGTGGATGGTTGAAATAGTCTTTTCAATCGTCCAGTAACGCATAGCTGCGTAACTTGGTGCTGCCATATCCATCAGCCCCTGACGAAGTTTGTTACCAGCTACTTCATCATTAGCTACCAGAATAAGATTTGCTCCAATTGGTCCGCACCACTGTGTTGCTACCTGTCCATGAACAAGACGATTGTCAATTCTTGTCAATCGAATATCTGGCATTTTTCGTGTCCTCCTTCCTTATTAAGATTAGCATTCATCGGACAGGTCAAAGCCCCTTTCCTCATGCCGTTTCAACAAGCTCTCTTTAAGAAAATAAAACACTTAAAGAGTAAATCTGCTTACGAAGTTTATTATACCAAATTCCCGCCTGATTAGTTTGCACTTTTTATTTATCCATTTGCATTTTTGCATTAGATAATTTTAATGAAAAAGTTATGCTTTTTTTATTTTTTTATCACAAAAGTTACAATCAACCTCT
>OHRA01000579.1_pt1 | contig 14323 bp, 9 predicted proteins | sample 1578241 | NCBI WGS metagenome assembly OHRA01 (sample SAMEA3879597, study PRJEB24766) | human gut metagenome | biome: human-associated habitat; feature: feces | place: USA | collected 1985/1987 | reverse complement strand
TTCAATATGCCGAAAATTTACAGATATAAATGGGATAAAGTACAGCCATTGATTGTATAAAATAGAAAAAATTATAGAAGGAAAAATGGAGTTCATCTGAGGTCGGTCACTACCCAGGAAGAATCAGATTTCCTCTCGGCGAAACGGAAATCCGAGATGGGCTTCAAAGAGGAAAATGTCATGGACGGTATGACAAATTCCGTTACCAGGCCGTCGTTGGCTTTTACGGAAGCCTTGAAAATGAGAGGAATATCAGCCGTGGTAAACCACACTGTCAGCGACGCAATGCCGAGTTTACCGGTAAGCGGCACCAGTTCCACCTTGTCCAGAGACTTGCCTGATTCGGTGACACGGACCGATGTGCCGATTTTGAAATGCTTGTCCAACTCGCCGATTATCAATGCAGGATCCATGGAAACAGCCATGCCGGAACCATTATCTACAGATTCAATGACAAGTTCCCGGGAATCCTCATCGGCGGTCCATCGGGTCACACCGTCGCAGTAAATTTCAATGTTGCCGAACGCGGTCACGAAAGCATTGCCCTGGACGGTCACTTCACCGGTGCCTTTCACGGGCACTTGCGACTTGGTCACGAACGAATACGGGAACTTCACGCATTTGCCGGAGACGGCCGCGGAAAAACGCTGCACCGCCGTCTGCGCAGAAACATTGAAAGCGACAGCAAGGGCCGCCATTGCCATGAGAAACCTCATAAAATAACCGTTATGAATTGGCCTTCAGTTCTTTAAGTCGCAGATCCAGCTCTTCCAGACTGGATATCAGCACCTGACGCGGCTTGGAGCCTTCCTGAGGTCCGACTACGCCGGCAGCTTCGAGCTGGTCCATGACTCTACCGGCTTTAGCATAACCCATGCCAAGGCGACGCTGAAGATCGGATGTGGAGCCGCGCTGGTTGGCGACGACCATTCTCGCAGCCTCCTCGAAACGCTCATCCAGGTCATTCATATCCAATGCGCCGGTTCCATCTTCAGTCTTGTCCTCATCAGGAGCAGGCAGATAGTATGGTACATTGTAACTCTTCTTATAACCCGTCTGGGATGCGATTTCCTTGGTGATGGCAGAAATTTCACCGCTCTCGATAAGCGCGCATTGGACACGTACCAACTCAGCTCCGGCATAATAGATCATATCGCCGCGTCCGATAAGGGTCTCGGCTCCGGTCTTGTCCAGAATCGTCTGTGAGTCAGTGCGGGAGAACACACGGAACGCAATTCGCGTAGGGAAATTGGCCTTGATGATACCGGTGATGATGTCGACGGAAGGTCGCTGGGTCGCCAATACGATGTGGATTCCCGCGGCACGGCCTTTCTGGGCAAGACGTATGATGGACTTGGAAATGCTGTTGGCCAGCTTCCTGTCCTCGCCGCCCGCACCGCTGGACATCACCAGATCGGCATACTCGTCTATCACGGTCACGATGTATGGCAGGAAATGATGGCCTTCGGTAGGAAGGAGATGGCGGTCACGGTACTTGTCATTATATAAGGTAATCTTGCTGACCTCCGCCTTGCTCATCAGTTCGTAGCGGACATCCATCTCGATGCAGAGAGACCTGAGAATCGCGTCTGCATCGGCAGCTTTCTTCACGATGGCATTCGACATTTCCTCTGATTCGCTGGCCGCCGTAGGAAGAACCGCCAGATAATGGTGAAGAAGTTTCGCATAAGCGGAGAACTCCACCATCTTAGGGTCGACGAATACAAGTTTCAGTTCCGAAGGGTGCTTCGAATAAAGCAGCGACGTTATCAACACGTTCAGTCCCACCGACTTGCCCTGTTTCGTCGCACCAGCCACAAGAAGATGCGGAGCCTCCGCCAGGTCGAACACCTTCACTTTCTGGGTCAATGTCGCATAACCTATGGCTACCGGCAGTTCCGCCTTGCTGTTGCGGAACTCGTCATCGTTCAGCATGGCCTTCAAAGGCACTACCGAAGCGGTATCATTCGGCACCTCAATGCCGATGGAGTCGCGCAGCTGCACCATACGTATCTTAGTGGCATTCAATGCCATGGCAATTTCCTTGTTAAGGCCTTCGATTGCCGAAATCTTCACGCCGCTTGCAGGGAACACCTTATATAATGTGATGGTAGGTCCCACGACGGCGGTAACTTTCTCCACGCCGATCTTATAGGTTTCAAGTGTAGCCCTGATCTTGAAATTGTTACGCTTGAGTTCCTCGGAAGAGACGCTGTGGACCATGTCGGAGTAGTCATTCAGCAGGTCCAACGACGGAAATTTGTAGTTCTCCAACTCCTCGCGGACATCAATGCGCGGCAAATCCCTGGTCACATCCGTGGAGATGTCATCGCCATGCTGGATGGTGAAATTATCCGTCTTGGGCTGTGGTTCAGGCGACGGCTTAGGCTCAACTACCGGCGCAACAGACTGAGGTTCAGGAAGTACAGGCTCCTCCGGCTCCGGTTCTTCCTCTATCGGATTTTCCGGTTCCGTAACAGGTTCCGCCTCCTGCCCGTCTTCCGTACGGGTCTCATCTTTCCTGAAGAAATTGAATGTCTTCTTGTCCTGCTCCTCTCCGGATTCTTCATCCGTAGCGGCGATACCCTCACCGACATTGACAAACCAGGCAGAGAACCTCCTGCTGACGAAGAATGTCCATACGATGCAGAAAATCACCAATATGAAGAAGGTGACGATGCTGCCGACCATGGTCTCCATCCATTTGATGCCCTGAAGTCCGCATTCGCCGCCGAGACTGCCTCCCAGCGTGTTCTCCAGCCCTGTCCTCAACGAGAAATAGGCCAGCACGAACGACATCAGCACCGCTGCCACGATGGCCAGGACCAATGATTTTATGACGGAGAATTTTCTTTCGCCGAAAACCAGACGGACGGACAAGATCACGAGTGCCACCACCACTGCGAAAGCACCCAGACCGAACAAGTCATTGACCAGGAACGCCGAAAGGCGCAGGCCCAGTTTGCCGCCGAAATTGGCAGCGACGGAAGCGGTGGAATCCATCATTCCGGGGTCCAAGAGAAGGCTCTGGTCCTGCTTCCAGGTGAATACATACGAAATGCAGCTGACCAGTGCCAACAATGTGAAAGCACTGACAGCCAAACCGATGAACCGGCGGAGCATCACTCTCCGGTTATCGAAACAGTCCTTGATTCTGGCGAAAAAACCCGGCATATCGGAAAATCTCCTATCGTTTCTGCTTGCCGTTGTTGCGATACATGCGCCTCTGTCCGTTTCCTCCGGGCTTTCTGACCGTGGCGAAATCCAAGTTCATTCCCGGTCTGGAGAAATTGGAATCAGATGATATTCTGGACAATACCAGGCCATCCGGAACACGGATCCGGTAGTCGGACAACTTCTCGATATCATTGAAAATAGTCTCGTCAGCGACGCTGTCCTTGTTCCAGATCAGATACTGCTGTCTCATGTACATTGCCAGCGACCTGATCATGGCGGTTTTCTGCTCGCCGTCAGGCTCACCTGCGATCAAGTCAATGATACTCTCAATGTTACGTCCGTAATGGTTCGCACGGATAGGCTTCTTTTTCAGAGGAATGAGGTCCGGACGGGTCTTGCGCTGCTCAGGAGACGGCACCGGGTATGGGGCATCCACATCCAGGTCGTAATCAGCCATGATGAAAAGATGGTCCCACAGCTTATGCTCCCAATTGTCTTCGGAATGCACCTGCGGATTCAATATTTCCATCACACGGATAACGGCCTTGGCCTGCTCGGTACGCTTGTCCCTATCTTTTACAGCCTTCACTTCCTCCACCATCTTCAGCACATTGCGGCCATACTCAGGCATCGAAAGTTTTTCCCTTTCCGTATTGTAGTCGAGGACAATAGGATTCTCCTCATAATATTTGTCAACCATAAATACTTTGTGTTTAGTCCGTAAAGATACAACAAAAAGTCGAGAATCAGCAACATTTGGTAATCTGTGGAATATGAAGTAACTTCGCCATGTTTTATTTTTTATAAAGACAACATTTAATCCTCCGATTACCAAATAATTATGAGGGTCCCTTTACTTCCTTTATGAATAATTAAGGTTAGTATATTACACTTTTTTGAGGGATTTTATAGGCCAATATAGTTCAATGTCAATGTTCCGTCACATATATGCGTCCGGAGGCAACGCTTTCTGCACCGCCTGGCTGGTGCTGTGCGTGTCAGTATCCTACGGCTGTCACAGGAGGCCGCTGGAGGACCCGGAATATCTGACGAAGGTCAATGTCGAGGTCAACATTGACAATATCCAAAATGTGACGTGCGACATTTACAATCCCAAGGTCCAGGCCCCTGTTATCGAGCCGGAGATGATGCATGTCATTTTCTTCGACAAGAAAGACAATATAGCTGCCGAGACGTTCATCACGGATGTTTCCACTGCCGAAAACGGGAGGCGGGTGATTTCCGGCGAGTTTTCCATAATTCCGGGAAGGTACAAGATGCTGATTTATGACTACGGCACGGATGACACTCTCATAAAGGATTATCATTCATGGGACAATGCTTGTGCCTATACGGATAGGGTTGCGTCCTATATAGCGAACCAGTATTCTTCCAATGGTGAGGTTCCGGAGGTCCGTGTGGAGCCGGAGCATCTGGTTGTCGCCAGGAATTCTGATGAACACATTCCCTATCATTCCGGCCTCTATACCATACATGCCGAGGCGCGTTCTGTGGTGGAGTCCTGGTATCTGCAGATAAAGGTTGACAGTCTTCAGTATGTCTCTGGAGCGCAGGCTCTGCTCCGCGGCATGGCCGGCTCGAATTTCATCGCCACTGACACCCGTGTCGATGTCCCTAAAAACATCGACGTTGTAACTGGCGAGGTCAAACTGGCAGATGGTTCAATCTCTGCTGACGGCAACACAACAACAAACGATCAGCGCTAATAATTGATTCTCGACATAGTTCGAAACATATCGCAGAAAGCAGGGCAGAACGCCCTGCTTTTTTCATATCCAGAGGGCAAGGCTTTCTGTCAGAGCGTACTGAACTATACGTGCTCATCCGACTTCAATCCTCAGTCGGAGATAACGGTCACCACTTCGTCTTCAGCGACATACCAAAGCGATGCAGAAACATCCTCATACCCCATTGCACGGTACAATTCGGCATATTTCGATATCTGTTTCTCATATTTCTTCAGATGACGGCCGAATTTGTAATCCACCACCATCACCTTCTCCCCGTCGACAATCACGCGGTCAGGCCTGTAGACCTCGCCGTCGGCATCGATTATCGAAGTCTCATTGAAAACAGCCTCCCTGCTGTCAGGGAACCACCCGCGCGACTTCGCCGAAGCAATCCGCTCCGCCAGCATCGACCCTATCTCAGCCTTTTCTTCTTCGTCAATGCTGCCGTCTCCGAAGCTGTCTTCCAATGCCTTGTCCAAATCCTCCGGAACGGCGACCTTGGACAGGATGTCATGAAGGACAATGCCTTTCAGCCTGCCTGACGCCTCGATTCCGGTCCGGCCTTCGGGAGAGAAGAAGTCGGCCGCCTCTGTACTGAATTTCAAGCGGGCTTTTCCCTCTTCAGGGTTCATCGGGAATGACTGGTACGGGGTGTTTTCGATTTCCGGAACCGTATCTTCCTGATTATCATGCTTGAACTCATAAGCCATGCCCATGCGGAAACGCTGCTCGAAATAATGCAGTTCCTCGCCTTCCTCTCCAGGTGCAATTTCCTTCATGAATCCGCCGGAAGAAGGCAGATGCGTATACCAATATAATATCTGCGACATCTTCGAGAATTTGTACGACGCCCCCTCCGCCACGGAACTGCAGCACGTCTTGGCCGGCAATTCCGAAATGATCGTCATGCCCTTCTCGGCACGTGTCGTGGTCACGTAGAACAAATTCAGGGCATCCACCATCTGCATCATCCATTCCGCCCTGTAACTATCCGAGAACAACGAATCGTCGATGTCAGCAGAAAGATTCACGCGATAAATGCCGGATGCGACAGATTCCAGCGCGCTCCCCTCCACTTGCGGACGGCACCAGTGCACGTCATTCCTGTACAACGGAATCTTGTCGGCATAAGGGAATATCACATAAGGGAATGCAAGCCCCTTGGACTTATGTATCGTGATGATGCGCACGGCATCGGCATCGTCCGGCGAACTGATCTTGGGATTCGCGGCGTCCCAATATGTGATGAAATCCTGCAAGGAATTGCCATACACCTGCGACCAATCCTGGACGACATCCATAAACGCCTGAAGATAAGGCTTTTCGCCTTCGAATCCAGTTTCAAGTCCCTTCTTCATTTCACGGATGAAATACTCGCAAAGGTCCACCAGCGAATGATATTCCGAAGGCGGTTCAATGCCCAAGGACATTGCAAGATACGAGTTCAGGCTGTCGCCGGGATTGTTCGCGTACGAGAGCAATGCTGCCAGGCGTCTGACTGCCGGGGAGGATTTCACGTCCAGTGAATCGTCGGAAATGACGGGGATGTCATTCCGCATGAGTTCGGCAGCGATGAGACCGCCTATACCGTTGGTTCTCACAAGAATACCGATATCGGAATTTCGCGCTCCGGTTCCTTTCAGCCTGCGCACTTCCCTGATCACGGCATGCAGCTGGGTATCGGAATCGGCATCCTTGTCACAGAAAAGCACATCGACATTGCCGGCGGCCGGATCTTTCGCCTTCACTTTCTGCGCCACGTCAGCATATATTCTGGAGACGGTGTCATCGCCGGTCATGGCATCCAGACATCCGGCGGCATAACGGTAGAATCCGTTGTTGAATTCCACGACATTGCGCACGCTTCGCCAGTTCGAATCCAGCGGCTTTTCCTCCGCCTGAGGGAACTGCGCCTTCAGCTTGGCATTCAACAGGTTCCAATCGGAATTGCGCCACCTGTATATGCTCTGTTTCACGTCGCCCACGATAAGATTTCCGTTGCCGGCGGCATCACTGTCCGCAATCAACGGACGGAAGTTTTCCCACTGGATATTGGAGGTATCCTGAAACTCGTCCAGAAGGAAGTGGTCATAGCGCACCCCGATTTTCTCATAGATGAAAGGAGTATCGCTCCCGTCAATGATGCCCTTCAATATGGTGTTCGAGTCGTCCAGGCTAAGCACGTTCTTTTCCCGTTTCAGGTCATTGAACGAATCATTGATTTCCCGGCTGAGACCGAGCGAATATATCTGGGCCTGAAGGATTTGCGCCGTGCGGTATTCCTTATATCGCCATCCGAAAAGCGATATGAACTTGTCCAGCGGCGCGTCCAGTTTCCCGTCCACCAGCGGCAAAAGTGACGCGGCCTTGGTCTTCGCGAACCAGAGTTCCTTGTCGGCGGCTTTCTTCATGAAGGCATCGGTAGGACGCGTAACAGGTTCACCATCAGGCCTGTCCGCATAACCATCCAGGGCTTTCATGAATTTGCCGTTGAAGTCATCAGCATTGACATTCCCCATGGCGGCCTTGACCGCTTTGGCGGCGTCGCGGACCTCCAGCTGGAAATCATTGACAATGGCTGCACAGCCTTCCTTCAATCCCGCCAACACGCTTTTCGAGCACGCTTTGTCTTCGTCAATGCCGTATCTTTCAACGAGTTCGCGATGTTCTTCGCTCTTCATCGCTATCGCCGTCTCGTACAGTTCCTTGTCCAATGAGAATTTTCCGTTCTTGAGGAGCTGCTCGCTCACGCTCTCGGTCAACCAGGACAGGAGTGCGCCGTTGTCTTCCGTGAGGGCATCGAGGATCCTGTCCACGCTTTCCATGACCAATGAATTCTTGTCCAGTTCGACCTGATAGGACGCGAACTGCCCGATTTCGCGCGAGAACGCTTTCAATGTCCGCTGGAAGAAGTGGTCTATCGTACTGACAGAGAACGCACTGTAATCGTTCAGCACATTGAAGAGGAGCTTGCGGGACAATGCTGATATTTCCCCGGTGCTTTTTCCGGAGCCGGCAACAATGTCATCAATATAATTGGACGCGGCCGGATCGGAGGCCAGCACATCCAGTTCTTTCAGGATACGCTGCTTCATCTCGTCCGTCGCCTTGTTGGTAAACGTCACTGCCAGGATGTGGCGGTAAGCGTAAGGGTCGCCGCTTCCGAGCAGAAGGCTGATATATTCTTTTGCCAGGCTGAACGTCTTTCCGGAGCCTGCCGATGCTTTAAGTATCTTGATCATGTCCTATCTCCTATCTACCGCAAATTTTCCTGAAATCACACCATCCGCAGATTGCCGTGTCGGTCGTCCTGCGGAATCCGACCTCCGGGGCAGACAATTCCTTGAAAAGTTCTTTCAGTTTCCCCGTTACCAAGTCATCGAATTCCTTGCATTCCGAAGAAGACAAAATACCGGAATTGAACAACTTGGGCACCGGATAAATCACATTTTCCACAGCCTCGTCACGGACATCCTTTTCCACGTAACGGTCGTAGAGGAACAGCTGGAGCGCCTTGGAAGGGCGGTTTTTCACATCCACTCCGAAAAGGGTTTCCGCTATCGCAGAGGCATTTTCCTCATTTATATTGATGTCTTCGTCCTCGACCTTTCCGGTCTTGTAATCGACGATACGCACCACTCCGGGCTCGAAGCTGTCCATCCTGTCGATGTAGCCCACGAACTTGAAGCCATCGAACGTCCACCATTTCTCCAGCTCCAGCCCCCGGATCTGAAATCTGTCGACCTTCTTTTCCCGCATCAGTTCAATGTCCTTTTCCAATGTTTTCAGGACATATTGGTTTATTACGTTCTCCAGCACCAGGTTACGTCCCGCCACATCTTCGGCATTGAGCTGCCGGCGGATGAGCGCGCGGACTTTCGGCCTGATGATGCTGTCCTTTTCCGCAATCAGCCTGTCAATGTATTCGCGCGTGATTTCCTTCAACGGTTCACGGACATTGGCCTGAACATTTTTTCTGTCCATATCGAACTCTGGGTCGAGGGCGACGCCGCCGAGATACAGGGCGTACATCGTGTCGTGGTACACAGAGCCGACCATGCTGGAATCCATTGATTCTGAGACTTCTGACTCGGGCTGGAGTTTCTTCACCGAGCCGTAGTAGAATTGCGCCGGACAAGCGAGATAACGCTGGAGCGACGACACGGAATAGGTCATTGTCCTGATACGGTCGAGGTCCTCGGCGGTCTTTTCGATGGCGGTCTCGTCGGACGGCATCCCGATGCGGTATTTCACGACGTCGCGGGTCATCTTCGGGTATTTGTATTGGAAAGTCAGCTGTTTTATATAGCGGCTTTCCTCGCCGGATTTCAGGCCGTCGGTGCGGGAATCGTACAGAAGCCACACATTTTCAGCGCGTTGGATCATGCGGAAGAAATAGTATGCCCAGACCGCATCCTGGTTTTCGTATGTCGGGAGCCCGAAGCCTTTCCGGAGTTCAGGCGGGATGAAAGACGAGCTCACGCTCCTGCGAGGAAAGACGCCTTCGTTGCAGGACAGGACAATGAGGTTCGTGAAGTCCATTGACCTGGTTTCGAGAGGGCCCATGATCTGGAGGCCCTTCAGCGGCTCGCCCTTGAAAGGAACGGAAATGCCGCCTATAAGCTGCTGCAACAGACGGACATACGTCATCGGAAGAATGGCCAGGGCCTGCGATTTAAGACGGTTGACGGAGAGGTAGTACTGCTTGGCGAAATGTGTCTCCAGGGCCATACCTTCCATGCCGGAAATCTTCGCTCCGATTTCACTGAGGAGTTCCAGCTGATATGAGCAGAAATTGCGTATCTGTCCGGCGTCAGCTGCCTTGGGATCTGCGATTACCGGCTTGAATATCAAGTCGAAAGGCCAGATCCCGGAGAGGTCGGACTGCGGAATATAGTACCGCGCCTCGGCTTTGATTTTCGCAATCCGTTCCTTGGCATCGTCATCCAGAACCGCATTGAGCAGACCGGATGAGAAAATCGACCAGACCTGCTTGTGGTAGAATGACCAGCCGGATTTGTTCTTGCGGATATGGAGCTGTAGGGCGGCTACATTGTTCATGAGCGCATAGACCTCGCTGCCCGACATCGGGTAGCCCATCGTGACATTCACATTGCCGATTTCCGACGGTATCGTGTTCAGGAGCGGTATCAGGAGGCCCTCGTCGGGGAGCACAATGGCCGTATCGGCACCGGGCACATCCAGGTTTCCGACCCCGGAGAGGTCTCCGCCGGTCTTTTCCGCAGCGATTTCCTGCAGTATTTCAGGCAGATACTTCGCCTGTCCCACCGCCGACGGCACACTCAGGACATGAATTGCCGGGCCTTCGGCCAATGCCGCCTTGTCGGACGGTCCGTCATCCAATGTGAAGGCCTGCGGAAATTCCATGACATTCTGCGACATGAACATCGAGGAGCGGTTCATAGGGTCGCACAGCATTGCCGAAGAAAAGTCCCAGCAGAACTCCGCGATCCCGGCATCACGCATCTTGCGCATCGCCGTTTTCTCGCATTCGTTCAATGCGTTGAGTCCCACGAACACGAACTTTTCCGTGTCACGGAAGTTGTCGGCAAGAATATCGACGGCGCTTTCCGTTTTCAGCCTTTCCGCGAATTCCCTATATGCCATGCCTTCATACGCCATCCCCTTCTCTTCCAATGCCTTGTTGAAGCTCCGGTAGAGCGGATAAAGCAGATTCCAAATCATCAGGAAGCGTTCCTTCACATCGGGGGTTTCGGCATCCAGATTGACGGTAAGCTTGCCGCCTTTCCGGAAATGGCTAATAAACTGCTGTATCGCTTCGAGCTGTTCCGGCGACAGATAAGAATAGGTATCCTGGATTTCCTTGAAGTCCGCGACATTGGTATAAAGCCGTTTCGGGTCGGCGAGATATTTGTCCGTATCGTCGAAATCGCTCAATATCACGTCGCCCCAGAATATGAAATCGTCCAAAGGCTCCGCCTTGCTGTTCAATGCTTTATAACAATCGTACAGTTCCAGAAGGAGGTGCACCCTGTCGGTCGCGGCCGCACCGCTGACGCGATAAAAAAATTCGTTCATCGTCAATGCTGCCGGGGCAATGACGGGCTTCGGATGAGGTGCATCTTTCACGCACCCGGCAATCCATTTGTTGAAAAACACCATGGAACGCCTGTTGGGGAAGATGAAACAAAGTTTGCTGATATTATCGGCGGCATCGTAGTAATGCCGGGCAACTTGCCTTAGAAATGGGGTCATAAAAACAACATGGTTATGTGTTACAAATATACGGTTCTTGAGAGGCGTTATCAAGTGTTTTGGACGATTATTGTTAAAAAAAATTGCGGTAAGGCTTGCATATTGGAGAAAGATTGCTAACTTTGCTAATGGACTTAGAATTTTTCTAAATTAGAACAACGGAAATATTAATATACAACAAATTAAAAGGAGAAATATTATGAAAAAGAAATTCAGATGTCTCGTATGCGGTTACGTTTATGAGGGTGAGAATCCACCGGCAGAGTGCCCTGTATGCCATGCAAAGGCTGACAAATTCGTCGAGGTAAAGGAAGAAGGCCAGAGAAGCTGGGCCTGCGAACATGTAGTAGGCGTTGCCAAAGGTTGTGACCCTGAGATTCATGAGGGTCTGGAGGCTCATTTCACCGGCGAGTGCACTGAGGTCGGCATGTATCTGGCAATGAGCCGTCAGGCAGAGCGTGAGGGCTATCCTGAAATCGCAGAGGCTTTCAAGAGATATGCTTTCGAAGAGGCCGAGCACGCAGCGAAATTCGCAGAGCTTCTCGGTGATGTAGTATGGGATACCAAGACCAATCTTGAGAAACGCATTGAGGCTGAGGCTGGTGCATGCGAGGGCAAGCTCGCCATCGCTACCAAGGCAAAGCAGCTCAACTACGATGCAATCCATGACACCGTCCACGAAATGGCGAAGGACGAGGCCCGTCACGGAGCCGGCTTCCTCGGCCTTTACAACAGATTTTTCAAAAAGTAAAGCGGCCGTGACAAATCATCGTAATGCGTAAAGCATTATGATATAGATAGTTAACCATTTTCAGAGTTATCGATATGTAAACTCTGAAAATGGTTAATCATTTAATGGCCATGCGGTTACGCTCCACGCCCAGTGTGTCAGGACGGGCGAGGTAAGGGGAAGATGAGAGTCGAACTTGGAAAGGACGGGATGCTCGGGCGAGGCGAATCATGAGGAAAGCGGAGGTTTATTCGTGATAAATTAGTATCTTTGAGGATTGCTTGGCTCCGAAGTCAGGAGACGCACAAAAACATTGGAATATAAAGATATTACGATATGGAAAAAGTCATTTTGACAGGCGACAGGCCGACAGGCAAGTTGCATCTGGGACACTACGTCGGTTCATTGAGACGCAGAGTCGAACTTCAGAACGCTGGCGATTACGACAAGATGTTCGTATTTATCGCTGACGCACAGGCACTTACGGACAATTACGACAACCCGGAGAAGGTACGTCAGAACATCATCGAGGTGGCATTGGACTACCTCTCATGCGGCATAGACCCGAACAAATGCACATTGTTCATACAGTCGATGATTCCTGAGCTTACCGAGCTGACATTCTATTACTTGAATCTCGTGACGGTGGCCAGGCTTCAGAGAAATCCTACCGTAAAGTCCGAAATCCAGATGAGGGAATTCGAGAATTCGCTTCCTGCAGGATTCCTTTGCTACCCTGTCAGCCAGGCTGCCGACATTACCGCATTCAAAGGAACAATCGTGCCGGCCGGCGAGGACCAGGAACCTATGCTTGAACAGACCCGCGAAATCGTCCGCAAGTTCAACAGCATATACGGTGAGGTGCTAGTGGAGCCTGAAATTCTTCTCCCACAGAACTGCGTATGTATGAGACTCCCTGGAACTGACGGCAAGGCCAAGATGAGCAAATCTCTCGGCAACTGCATTTACTTGAGCGATGATGCGGCTACCGTATGGAAGAAGGTGAAGAAGATGTCGAACGGCGAACCGAGAATGAGCCAGGACGAGCCGGGCCATCTTGAGGGCAATGCCGTATTTACATACATTGACGCATTCAGTTCACCTGAGGATTTCGCAGAGTTCTGGCCAGAGTTCAAGTGTCTGGAGGAGCTGAAGGAGCAGTATGTAAAGGGCGGCATCGGTGACGGAACCTGCAAGAAGTTCCTGAACAGCGTCCTGAACAAGAGACTCGATCCGATCCGCGCAAGGCGTCATGAGTTCGAGCAGGACATCCCTGAGGTGTTCAATATCTTGAAGAAGGGCACCGAGAAGGCCCGCGAGACAGCTGCCAAGACATTGGATGAGGTCCGCAATGCAATGCGTATCAACTATTTCGATGACGCAGAGCTTATCGCAGAGCAGGCTAAGAAATATTTGAAATAATTATTTCATCAGTGGTTTATAATCAACCCCGGCTTCGTCAGTTCGAAGTCGGGGTCGTTTTTAATCATAGTCATCATATCCAGGAGGGTCATCCGGCAGTTCGGCATTGAAATCAATCGCGCCCCACATGGCTTCGATGGTGCGTCGGTCTTTCTTGGTAGGCCGGCCGGCACCCCTGTCGCGCTTGACGAAGAATGTCTCCACCGGAGCTTTCATCTTATCCAATTCGGACTGCGGCGTAAGGTTTTCCGCGTATTGGGGCACCAGCTGCGCCCCTACACGGTTTTCTATCAGACCAATGACCTTATAGGTGAAATGTATGGCGGCCTTGCGTACTTCGATGCTGTCGCCGATACGGATCATCTTGGAGGGCTTCGCATCGGAGCCATTGACCTTCACGCGGTTACCCTTGCATGCTTCGGTCGCCTCGCTTCTGGTCTTGAAGACCCGGATTGCCCATAAATATTTGTCGATTCTAACTTCTTCCATAATAGATGAATTAATTCAACGGCCAGTCTTTGGCTTTTTTCATGTTAGCACGGAGCAAATCCTCGACAGAGGCTTTCGTGCCGCCATCATTGACAAAACGGTCATCGGCGTCGTCTTCCGGGAGTTTGGCCTCGACGGACGGGTCGATATACCCGTCTTCTTCCTCGTATGGCTCGATAGTGGCTTCGAGAAGGACGGTATCCCTGTCTTGGGGAACGATGAAGAAGTCGGTCAACTCGGCCGGTATCAGGAGAAGTTCACCGGCATTGACATCATATTTGTCTATTCCGGAGTCCTGTTTCTGAATCTGGACGGCGGCTGAACCGGAGGTACAAACGTATATGAGGAAGGCGTCGGAGGTGCCGGTGTCGATGTGCAGGGCGTCTTTCAGCGCGATTTTCGTCACGGTGAACTCCCTGATTGACACGAGCTTGTCCGTCACCTTGCCAGCGGAGGCGTCCGGAGCGGCAGCGGATTTCACGTGGAGGTCATGCACCTTGTCGGAGTGTCCGCCGGC
>OHRA01000566.1_pt1 | contig 14515 bp, 7 predicted proteins | sample 1578241 | NCBI WGS metagenome assembly OHRA01 (sample SAMEA3879597, study PRJEB24766) | human gut metagenome | biome: human-associated habitat; feature: feces | place: USA | collected 1985/1987 | reverse complement strand
GCATTCCAGACACAGTTCGGATTTGTTCCATGTTATGTAAACAGCCGTCTGACAGCTCAGGGAATCCCGGTATCCTGTGAGGTTGATATTTACGGAGCACTCAGCGAGTTTATCGGAACTGCTGTCAGCCAGGATGCAGTAACACTTCTTGATATCAACAATACAGTACCGGCAGATATGTACAAAGAGAGCATTGAAGGAAAATTCCCATATACACAGAAAGATACATTTATGGGATTCCATTGTGGAAATACAGCTTCCGGCAAACTTGCTTTCTGCGAAATGAAATATCAGATGATCATGGCAAGATCTCTTCCAATCGAGGTTACACAGGGAACACTGGAAGGAGATATCAAACCTGGAGACATCACATTCTACAGACTGCAGAGTACATCTGACAATGTACTTCGTGCTTATGTTGCACAGGGAGAAGTACTTCCGGTTGCTACAAAATCCTTCGGATCTATCGGAGTGTTCGCAATTCCGGAGATGGGAAGATTCTACCGTCACGTACTGATCGAAAAGAATTATCCACATCATGGAGCAGTTGCTTTCGGACACTTTGGAAAAGCATTGTTCGAAGTATTTAAATACATTGGTGTGCCGGTTGAAGAGATCGGATACAACCAGCCGAAGGGTGTAAGATATCCAACAGAGAATCCGTGGGGTTAATTACATAGAAAGTTATAAGCATAGAAAACGGGCAGAGAGCCGTGCCGGAAACGGCAAGGCTCTCTGTCTTTATACAGGAGGAACGCCATGTTATTTGTAGGAGTAGATCTTGGAACATCCGCAGTAAAACTTCTTCTGATGGATGAGAATGGAAAGATCAAGAATATCGTATCAAAAGAATATTCGTTATATTTCCCACATCCGGGATGGTCAGAGCAGAAACCGGAAGACTGGTTTGCACAGAGTATGGAAGGGCTGAAAGAGCTTCTTGAAGGCTTTGATAAGGATCAAGTGAAAGGAATCAGTTTTGGAGGCCAGATGCACGGTCTCGTTGCGCTTGATAGGGAAGACCAGGTGATTCGCCCGGCAATTCTGTGGAATGACGGACGTACTGCAAAGCAGACCGATTACTTGAATCAGGTGATTGGAAAAGAGAAGCTTTCAGAGTATACAGCAAATATTGCATTTGCCGGATTTACAGCACCGAAGATTCTCTGGATGAAGGAAAATGAACCGGAGAATTTTGCAAAGATTGAGAAGATCATGCTTCCGAAGGATTACCTTGCATATCGTTTGTCAGGTTCTTTTTGCACAGAGTATTCAGATGCTTCCGGAATGCTGCTTTTGGATGTGGAGCATAAGTGCTGGTCTGCAAAAATGCTTGAGATCTGTGGTATTACAGAGGCACAGCTTCCAAAGCTGTATGAAAGCTGGGAAGTCGTTGGAACTTTGAAAGCAGAGATTGCAGCGAAACTTGGCGTATCAGAGGATGTAAAAGTAATTGCAGGAGCCGGGGACAATGCGGCGGCAGCAGTTGGAACGGCAACGGTCGGAGACGGCGGATGCAATATTTCTCTCGGAACATCAGGAACACTCTTTATTTCCAGTAAGAAATTCGGAGTAGATAAGAACAATGCACTGCATTCCTTTGACCATGCAGATGGCAATTATCATCTGATGGGATGCATGCTCAGTGCTGCTTCCTGTAATAAATGGTGGATGGATGAAATCCTTAAGACAAAAGATTATCCGGCAGAACAGGCAGGAATCACAAGGCTCGGCGAGAACCATGTGTTCTATCTTCCATATCTGATGGGAGAGCGTTCTCCTCATAATGACCCTTCCGCAAGAGCAGCATTTATCGGAATGTCTATGGACAGCACAAGAGAGGATATGACACAGGCTGTGCTGGAAGGTGTTGCATTCGGACTGCGTGATTCCCTGGAAGTTGCAAGAAGTATTGGTGTGAATCCAGAGAGAACAAAGATCTGCGGCGGTGGAGCAAAGAGTCCGCTGTGGAGAAAGATCATTGCAAATGTGATGAATATGAAAGTAGATCTGATCGAAAGCGAAGAAGGTCCTGGATATGGAGCGGCAATCCTGGCAGCAGTTGGATGCGGCGTATTTGATTCGGTGGAAGAGGCTGCGAAGAAACTTGTGAAAGTAACTGGAACAGAAGAACCGAATCCGGAACTGGTGCAGAAGTACGAGGAAAGATATCAGGAATTTAAGAAATTGTATCCGGCATTGAAAGGAATTTATCAGGGGAAACAAGCATAATTGAACTCCAATAAAAAACTCCCAATAGAAAATCATACTCTAAAAGATATCTGAGATGGAATTCTATTGGGAGTTTTTAAAATATCAATAAATCTTACGCTAAAAACAACGCATACAGTATCACAAGAATACCAAGCACGATTCTGTAATATCCAAATACTTTGAAATCATGTTTCTTAATATATCCCATCAGGAATTGAATAACGATAATAGAAGAAACAAATGCTGTTACCATACCAATCAGAAGAATTATTGCTTCTGTTCCGGTAAAGTTCAGACCAAACTTCACAAGCTTCAGAAGACTTGCACCGAACATAACCGGAATCGCAAGTACGAAAGTGAATTCAGCAGCAACGGTTCTGGATACTCCAAGGATCAAAGCACCGACAATTGTTGCACCGGATCTGGATGTTCCAGGGAAGATTGCAGCAATCAGCTGGAAAAGTCCGATCAAAAATGCAGTCTTATAAGTAAGTTCATCCATACTGTTGATCTTCGCAGGTTTGCCCTTGTGATTATTCTCAACAATGATAAATGCGATACCGAAGACAATCAGAGCAATCGCAACGCAAGGGTAATTGTAAAACCATTTCTCAAACAGATCATTGAACGGCATTCCAATCACAATTGCAGGGATACATGCAACAAGGACTTTCAGCCAGAGGATAATGATATCCATCTTCACATAACTTAAAATTCCGTTTCCGGATTTCTTTTTTCTATGTGCATGCTTTGCCTGGCGGCGTCTGACCGTGTGACTTCCTTCCGGTGCACCAAACGGGAAGATCTGGTTCCAGAATAAGATGACAACGGCAAGAATCGCACCTAGCTGGATCACAACTTCGAACATACTGTAGAATTCTTCGGAAACATTTAATTTCACAAACTGATTCAAAAGGATCAGATGTCCGGTGCTGCTGATCGGCAGCCATTCTGTGATTCCTTCCACAATTCCAAAGAGGAAGGATTTTAAAAATTCAATCATTCTTAATTTATACTCCTTTTTATTGATGGATTGCAGCTATACTAAGAGATTCTAGTACTAAATGCAATCATTTTTGTGCAGCTACACTTATGCTCTAAAGTGGCTCACGGTTTCTTATTATAAAACGTTGGCAAAAGATGTGCAAGAAATAGAAAGTATTTAAATTGTTAAATCGTCGATTTAAGAAATTCCTAATATTTTTCCAATCTATCTCTTAAAAACCATCAAGTATCATGTATACTATAGTTAGAACTTGATCATGTGATAATTATGTTGCTGCGCTGTTATCGGTGTCAGCAATTATCGAGGGGTATGTAAAATGTATAAAATATTAGTATGTGATGACGATAGAGAAATCGTAGAAGCAATCGAAATTTATCTTTCTCAGGAGGGATATCAGATTTTAAAAGCATATGACGGAATCGAAGCACTGGAGATTCTGGAGAAAGAGGAAGTGAATCTTCTGATCATTGATGTCATGATGCCGAGACTTGACGGAATTCGTGCAACATTGAAGATCCGCGAGAAGAACAGTCTGCCAATCATTATCTTGTCTGCGAAGTCAGAAGATACCGATAAGATTCTTGGACTCAATATCGGTGCGGATGATTATGTAACAAAGCCGTTCAATCCGCTGGAACTTGTGGCACGAGTGAAATCACAGCTGAGACGATTTAACGAGCTTGGCGGAACAGCACAGGAGCCAAAAGAGACGATTTATAAGGTAGGTGGCCTTCAGATCAATGATGATCTCAAGCAGGTAACAGTAGACGGAGAATTTGTGAAACTGACACCAATTGAATACAATATTCTTTTGCTTCTGATGAAGAATCAGGGAAAAGTATTTTCAATCAATCAGATTTATGAATCCATCTGGAATGAAGAGGCAATTGGTGCGGATAACACAGTTGCAGTTCACATTCGTCATATCAGAGAAAAAATAGAGATCAATCCGAAAGATCCACGTTACCTGAAAGTAGTCTGGGGTGTCGGATATAAAATCGAAAAAGCATAGTGCGAACAGTAACAAAAGCACATGTAAAAATGGATAGAAAAAGCATATAAGAGAACATAGAAAAATGCATAAGAAGGCATATAAGGAAGGGTTAACAATGAAGAAATGGTACAGGAAGACCGTGACAAGGACAATCGTTCTTGTTGTGGCGATTCTTAGCGGAGCATTGCTTGTGACAAATTTGCTTTCTCTCCTGACACTGGCGGGAGGAATGAGTTTGTCACAGATTCAAAAGATGAATACACAGTCTTTTGAAGAATCCGAAGAATTCAGCAAGATGGTCGAAAGTTACATGTACGATGTACAGGAGAAGCTTTATCTGCAGAATCTTTTTGAAAGTGACGGCGCCTACAATCCAAAAAAACTGGTGGATGTAATGGAACTGTCAAAGAAGGGCAAGATTTCAGAAACAAATTTGTCAGGTGTCACGTACACCATGGAGGAACTGGTGAACTGGGGCGAGACTTACAGTGGGACAGATAACGACAATCTTTACAAACAGAATGGCGTGATCGTCTGCCAAAAGCCAGACGGAAATTATTACTACTATTATATGAATGATTTCTTTTCTCTTGTAAATGCAGGAAAACTTCAGTTTCAGATGGGCGAGCAGGACAGAGATCAGTTTCTGGCAGGATTGCAGGCGGGCGAATTTACGACTTCCGGCTATTATACATTTCAGATTACAGATGAAAACGGTGAGCTGCTTTATACAGACTGCTGGAACTTTGGTCAGTCAATGATTGAAAAATATGCACCGGTCGGAGCGGATAATCTACTCCAGGTTGTAAATAATAATCCGCAGTTAAATGGAAGACTGACATTGGTTTATGATAATATTGCCACAGTATTGCAAACAATCTATGAAGACTGGCAGGATTATGAAGGCGGTTGGAATTATCTGGAAGAAGGGAATACCAATTTTACCTATCTGTATGCAGATGAATCGACAAAGAAGGTTACTACAAATAAAGCAGAATATGCAAATTATGCAGATGTAAAGAAAAGCATAGAAGACATGATAGAATCAGCGTCAAAGAACCCTGTGAAATATATGGTAATCTATCCTGAATTGAAAGATTTTAAGACGAATATGAACGTTTCTTATTCGGATCAATGGCTCAATACACGTTCTTATGGTTACTATTCCGGCGGAACAAAGTGGAAAGATGTTTTTGCAGTTGCAGTGGACATAAACTATCCGATCCAGGATCAGTTTTACCAGAGTAGCATCGAATATCAAAATAACATTCCGCATATGAAAGCGGCATTATATTTTATGATTTTCAGCAGCGTACTTTTTTTGATCACAGTAGTGTGGCTGACATTGGGTGCCGGAAGAAAACCGCAGGATGAAGAACTGCATTTGTTAAAGTTCGATTCCTGGAAGACAGAGATTGCTGCTGCAGTTGTTATTTTTGTCTGGGTGATTGGAAGTTATTTCTTTTTTGTAGCAGGAATCGATGGAATTCATATCTTATTTGATGGAATTACAGGGTTGAGTAGTTCATACGGTGCTGTGGAAAGTGATACATTTATTCCATCATCCTATGTTCCGAATGTATATATGCAGACTTTAAGTCTCGGAGAATCAGTAGGTGCGTTTGCATATGGAACATTTACATTTACCTGCTTTTTTGCCGGCTATCTTAGTCTGGTAAGAAGAATTAAGGCAAAGAGTCTGTGGGAGAACAGTCTGCTTCGAAGCTTCGGTATATTTATCGGGAAAATATTACGAGACATGAAGCTTACAAAGAAAACAGCAGGACTTTTGATTCTTTATTTCCTGTTTCAGCTTTTCGTGCTCTGGGGTGGAGATTTCTTCCTGGTGATTCTGCTGCTGATTGCTGATGCAGTGCTATTCTATTACATGGTTGCAAATGTGATGGAGAAGAATCGATTGAGAAAAGGAATTCAGGAGATCGCTGCCGGAAATATGAGTTATCAGATTCCAATCGACGGACTGCATGGGGAGAACAAGAAATTTGCATTGATGATCAACGGGATCGGAACCGGACTTAACAAAGCAGTTGCCGAGGCAATGAAAAACGAACGTCTTAAGACAGATTTGATCACAAATGTTTCTCATGATATTAAGACACCACTGACCTCTATTTTGAACTATGTCGGCATCTTAAGACAAACAGATCCAGCGGATCCGAAAGTTCAGGATTATCTGAATATTCTGGAAGAGAAAGCACAGAGACTGAAGACATTGACAGAAGATGTAGTAGAAGCATCGAAAGTCAGCAGCGGGAATATTTCCCTGGAATATATGGATCTTGATCTGTCAGAAATGATCCAGCAGACGCAGGGTGAACTCGAAGAAAAATTCGAGGCGAGAAATCTGGCAATCGTCACAGATCTTCCGGCAGAACCGGCTGTTGTGCATGTTGATGGTAGAAGAATGTGGCGTGTCTTGGAAAATATTTACGGAAATGCAGCCAAGTACGCAATGCCTGGAACCAGAGTTTATGCGACTTTGAAAACAGATGATACAAAGGTAAGATTTTCATTGAAAAATGTTTCCGAGCATCAGTTGAATATTCAGGCGGACGAACTGACAGAACGTTTTATCCGCGGAGATATTTCCAGAAGTACGGAGGGAAGTGGATTAGGACTTTCTATAGCGAAGAGCCTTACAACAATGCAGGGAGGTACATTTGATCTGTATCTGGACGGAGATTTGTTCCGGGTAGATATTACATTTCCAAGAGTGAAAGCAAAAGGAAATGCTGCCGGGGTAACAGAGGAATTAGCAGAGAAATCATCAAGCGGTGTATCTTGACATTCTATTCGCGTTATGCTAACCTTTTTAAGGAATGAAAAGCAGTGATAAGCGAAACGCGATGAGGAAGAGAGTAGTCTGTAACAGATTCTACAGAAAAGTCCTGAAGGCTGTCAGGCCGGATGTTGAGAGGGATGGATGGAAGACAGATGAAGATGGCTTCTGAGCAGCGCAGATGAGCCTGAACAGAGTGATCAAGTGAGTTGTTTAAGCAGCGATCTTGAATAAAAAGATCCGGGTTAGTCTGTGAAGGGATTCGCCCTTTATAGCGAAGAGTATCAACAGTGAGAAATGCCGTAGTATTCAAAGTGGTTTTGATTAACAAAGCAGTTTTTACTAACGAAAGTGCAGATACTCATAGAGGTTTCTTTCCGCGAGGAAGGAACGAAGAGAAGTGGTAACACGAAAGTAGGATTCGTCTTCTCAGGGATGCAAGTCTCTGTGAGGGCGTTTTTTAATATATTAGGTTCTTTCCTAATATATTAAAAACGCTCCGCTAGGGATATGCGCTGCGGCGTACAAAGTAGGTGTCGCAAGCGACCGCCGCAAGTGCAAGAATGTGCCTTGGCACATTCTTTGTTACGGAAAATCCAGAAAAAATCGTATTAGTAATCACTGAAAGTTGAGAAAAGAATCCCACATTGTGGGAAAAGGAGGCAGACAAATGTCAGAAAAACCAAAATATTATATAACAACAGCGATCGCCTATACATCAGGTAAACCGCATATCGGAAACACATACGAGGTCGTGCTTGCAGATGCAATCGCACGTTACAAGAGAAGCCAGGGATATGATGTATTCTTCCAGACAGGAACAGATGAGCACGGACAGAAGATCGAGCTCAAAGCCGAGGAGGCTGGAATCACACCAAAGGAATTCGTAGATAATGTATCAACAGAAATCAAAAGAATCTGGGATCTGATGGATACATCTTATGACAAATTCATCCGTACAACAGATGAAGATCATGAGAAACAGGTTAAGAAGATTTTCAAGAAACTTTACGACAAGGGAGATATTTACAAGGGACATTATGAAGGAATGTACTGTACACCATGTGAGTCTTTCTTCACAGAGTCTCAGCTTGTAGATGGAAAATGTCCTGACTGTGGACGCCCGGTTCAGCCTGCAAAAGAAGAGGCATATTTCTTCAAAATGAGCAAATATGCAGATCGTCTGATCGAGCATATCAATACACACCCGGAGTTCATTCAGCCGGTTGCCCGTAAGAACGAGATGATGAACAACTTCCTTCTTCCGGGACTTCAGGATCTGTGTGTATCCAGAACATCCTTCAAGTGGGGAATTCCGGTAGATTTCGATCCAAAGCACGTTGTATATGTATGGCTTGATGCTCTTACAAACTATATCACAGGAATCGGATATGATGCAGACGGAAACAGTACAGAGCAGTTCAACAAGCTGTGGCCGGCAGACCTTCATCTGATCGGAAAAGATATCATCCGTTTCCATACAATTTACTGGCCAATCTTCCTTATGGCACTTGATCTTCCACTTCCGAAACAGGTGTTTGGACATCCGTGGCTGCTTCAGGGAGACGGTAAGATGAGTAAGTCTAAAGGAAATGTTCTCTATGCAGATGAACTCGTTGATTTCTTTGGCGTAGATGCAGTTCGCTACTTCGTACTTCATGAGATGCCATTCGAGAATGACGGTGTTATTTCCTGGGAGCTGATGGTAGAGCGTCTGAACTCTGATCTTGCAAATACACTTGGAAACCTTGTAAACAGAACTGTTTCTATGACAAACAAATACTTCGGCGGAACAGTAGAAGATAAGGGTGTTGTAGAAGATGTAGATGCAGAACTGAAAGCAGTTGTAGAGAATGCTTCTAAAGCAGTTGATGCTAAGATGGCAGACCTCCGCGTTGCCGATGCGATTACAGAAATCTTCAATCTGTTCAAACGCTGCAATAAATATATTGATGAGACAACTCCTTGGGTACTCGGAAAAGATGAATCCAAGAAGGATCGCCTTTCTACAGTACTTTGGAATCTGATCCAGAGCATTTCTGAAGGTGCAAGACTTCTTGAATCTTTTATGCCTTCTACAAGTAAGAAGATCCTTGAGCAGCTTGGTAACGGACATGTAACAGAGAAACCGGAGATCCTGTTCCAGCGAATGGATCTCGAAGAGGTTATGAAGAAAGTTGAAGAACTTCATCCGAAGGTAGAAGAAAAGAAAGAGGAAGAAGCTGTTATCGACATTGAGCCGAAAGATGAGATCACATTTGAGCAGTTCGGAGCAATGCAGTTCCAGGTTGGAGAGATCATTGCATGTGAGGCTGTAAAGAAATCCAAAAAGCTTCTCTGCTCTCAGGTAAAAGTTGGAAGCCAGGTAAAACAGATCGTATCCGGAATCAAAGCACATTACACACCGGAAGAAATGGTTGGTAAGAAAGTTATGGTTCTTGTAAACCTGAAACCTGCGAAGCTGGCAGGCGTACTTTCAGAGGGAATGCTGCTTTGTGCAGAAGATGCAGAAGGTAACCTTGCACTGATGACACCGGAAAAAGAAATGCCGGCTGGAGCAGAAATCTGTTAATCAAAATGTTTGAAAATTCAGATAATTACAACCGAAGTAGATAATAAATAAAAAATATAAAAAAATCAAATGAATATATTGACAAATTAGACGCCGAATGTTATTATATAACCATCAAAGAGAGAAAGAAATCTCCCAAAGATATTTAACTAAGAAGGCAAAAGTAACAGATGCCTGATTAGATTAAAAATACAAGTTCAACAGGAGGTCAGTCCCATGGACAGTATAGTTTCAGATTTTTATCAATATGTCAGTGGTATGATGAGTGAAGGTTCCTGTGAAGAAAGAGACCTTTGCCAAGCGTAAAAGTCCAGTAGAAAGAAAAGAAGATCAAAGATCGGAGAGTACGGAAACTGGAAGCAAAGAGAAAAAGATGAATCACTCATAGATGTATTGAATAAAAATACCGCATATAACATAGAATGAAAAATGTGTAAAGAAACATTGAAAGGACATGTTATAATCTCAGATTTGTTATAAAAGCAGGAATGACTTGACAGAAGATTTAATACATAAAGTATTGAATGGATATGAAAATCATTCAGGTGATAAAATAACAGACGACAAAGGTCTCACAGGAACGTAGAATCGCGAATAATCTCCGATACAAAATATAAAATTATAATAATAATACAATTAAATAACACTAAAAATGCACTTTCAAAAGGAATTGAAGGTGCATTTTTTTGACATTACAGACCTCATATGGTAGAATAATGAAAGAGTATCGGCTAGTGCCTAATGGACACATTCAGACCAAAACTAATATTTCAATGACAATGAGGTGAGTACAGTGGATAAGTATGAATATAAGTTAAAGACAGAAGAGATGCTGGAACTTATGGAAGATGGAGAATACAGAAAAGCAGCGGCAGCAGCAGATCTGATTGACTGGAAGCGTGTCCGTAACGCAGGGATGCTGATGAATGTCAGTGATATTTATGAAAAAACAAAAGAGTATCAGAAGAGCTATGATGTGATGAATCTTGCATATCGCCGTTCTGAAGGAAGCCGCAAGGTGATCTATAAGTTATGTTCTCTTGCAATTAAGACAAAGAATATAGATGAAGCAATCGACTATTATGACGAATTTATCCAGATTGCACCGAAAGATCCGAACAGGCATATCCTTAGATATCAGATCTTAAGAGCGCAGAGAGCGCCGATCGAACAGCAGATTGAGGCTCTGGAGGAATTTAAGAAGGCAGAATATATTGAAGAGTGGGCTTATGAACTGGCGAAGCTTTATCGCGAAGCAGGTATGATGACAGAATGTCTGGAAGAGTGTGATGATCTGATCCTCTGGTTCAGCGAGGGTAAGTATGTTTATAAGGCAATGGAACTGAAGATGCAGTATAAGCCATTGTCACCATCGCAGCAGCAGAAATATGATCACAGATATGAGAAGCTTTCTTCAGAGACAGAAGAAATACCGGATCTGGCTTCCTATTTAGGAGAAGACGAGGAAAAAGATTCTGCGTCAGAAGGAGCCGAAGCACTTGGAGATACAAGATCAATCGGGCTGACAGAACAGCCGGTGATGGAGAACGACAGTACTTCCGATGTGATTGACACGGATGCGGTTACTTTGGAAGCGGCAGAAGAGACGGATGCCGAAGTAGAAAATCCGGAAGAAGCAGGAGTAGAAACAGCAGAAGTTATAGAAGCTTCCGAGGATGAGTCAGAAGTTCAGCCGGCAACGGTAGAGACAAGTGGAGATAAGAGAACACTTAGCAAAGATACTGCTTCCATACCGATTGTCGGTAAGAATCCGGTAAAACCAGTCAAGAAGAAACTTGGAGATACGATGCGGTTAGATGAAGCTCTGCAGCAATTACTCAATCCGAAACCGGAAGTTCAGGCAGAACCGGGAGAAGAAGTCGAACCGGATATGACAGATCTGGAAGAGGATATTGCAGCAATTGAGGATGTAGAAGATCTTGAGATCGTGAATCAACTGACAGAAGAGAAGAAAGCTGAGGAAGCCAGTAAAGAACGAGTAGTTCCATCAGGGATGAAAGAACTGATACCGGAACCGGAGACAGAAGAAGAGCTTATAGAACAGGCAGTGGAGGAGACTTCAGAAGATGTCCCAGAAGATGCAGTTGCTATAGAAGCAGGGGAAGCAGAACCGGAAGAAGTTCTTGAAGTAGAAGAGGCAGAACCGGAAGAGGAAGAAATCCTTGAAGCAGGAGAAGCAGAACCGGAAGAGGAAGAAATCCTTGAAGTAGAAGAAGCAGAACCGGAAGAGGAAGAAATCCTTGAAGCAGAAGAAGCAGAACCGGAAGAGGAAGAAATCCTTGAAGCAGGGGAAGCAGAACCGGAAGAGAAAGAAATCCTTGAAGCAGGGGAAGCAGAACCGGAAGAGGAAGAAATTTTTGAGATAGATGCAGCTGAGTCAGAAGATCTGACAGATGAATCAGAAGATTTGTCTGAGGTGGAGGAACTGATCTCAGAAACTGAAGTTGTCAATGATGAAGATGATTCAGAAGGAGCAGCAGTAAGAGAGACTATGGACAATAAAAATAATGAAGAACCAATTTTATCACCAGAGATACAGAAACTGATTGATGAGATTGAAGGTGTTATTCCGGAAGAGGAAGAAGTAGATGCAACAGTAAGTTCAGAAGAAGTTCTTGAGGTAGAAGAAGAACCACATGAAAATATGGGAGAGCTTGCGGATGATCTCAGACTCGGTGAGGACGAGTACGAAGATTATGATGCGTATGACTGGGATGATGCAGAAGAGTTTGACGAAGACGATATTTTAGATGATTATGAAGAGTCAGATGACGATTTGTTGGATGATTATGAAGAGTCTGATGACGATCTGCCGGATGATTATGAAGACGCTGATGATGATCTGTTCGGTGAGGAAGAAGGATATGATGATCTGGATGCCTATGGTTATGAAGAAGACGATGAGGATGATGAAGTAATTAATCCAAGAGATCTTTTCACAGCAGAAGATAAGATTTCAGATGATGATCTTCTTGGTCTGAATTCTTATGAAGAAGTGCCAAATTTTGAAGATGAATTCAGCGTGAATCCAGCGCATAGTGAGGAACCGGATGACAGAGAGATTCCGGATGAAGATGACGGAATTGATATCATGTCTGCGACGACACCATTGAGCCGTAAAGAGACTGCAAAATTGATCGCAACAGGTAAGACATCACCATTACCGTTAGATGAGATTGCAGATGCAATGTCTGATACAGGATTTATTGTACATGGTCGTTATGATCTTGAAACACAGAGTGGAATCGGTACAAGAGCAGGACTTACAGAGGAACAGAAAAAACTCTTCTCTTATTTTGTACCTGTGCGTGGTATGAGTGAGCAGCTGGTAGATGTACTTGAGCAGGATAAGAACTGTACAAACCGCAAAGGAACTTCCAGAACAGGAAACCTTCTGATTATTGGAAATAAAGGAAATGGAAAGACAGTCCTCGCTGTTGATGTTGTAAAGGCAATTCAGAAGCAGCGTGATATCCGTCAGGGTAAGGTTGCAATTGTGACAGGTGAGTCACTGAATAAGAAGAGAATCGGAGACATTTTCCGTAAATTGTACGGCGGTGCACTGATCATTGAAAAAGCCGGACAGATGAACGAAAAAACACTCGCCAAGCTGAACAAAGCAATGGAGCAGGATACAGGAGAACTTTTGGTAGTTCTTGAAGAGCAGAGAAAACCACTGGACAGACTTCTTTCTTCCAACAGAGAATTCAGAAGAAAATTTACTTCCAGACTTGAAGTGCCGATCTTTATTAATGATGAGCTTGTAACATTTGGACAGACTTATGCTCAGGAGAATGGTTACAGAATCGATGAGATGGGAATTCTTGCACTGTACAGTAAGATTGATTCTTTACAGAGAGAAGATCATGCAGTAACAGTAGCAGAAGTGAAAGAAGTGATGGATGATGCGATCGCTCATTCACAGAAAGCTTCCGCAAAGAAGCTTGTGAAGAGAGTATTTGGAAAGAATACAGATTCTTCCGACAGAATTCTGCTTTCAGAGAAAGATTTCAACATTTAATGACATATATTTGTTAAGAATTAATAGACAGTCAGTAAAACGACTGTCTATTTTTGTGCAATAATACATTTTCTCTTTCTTTTTTATACAGTATCAAGTATAATAAAACTATAGTGTTCAAGGGGAGAATGAAACTTTGTTACCAATTGAAAGATTCGGTAATGTGCCTTGATCTATAAGAAATTGTATGGTTTTTAAATCATTACAATCAGGAATATATTTGAGCAGTGAGGTGGCTTTATGGTTAAGAAAAACAGCACGAAGACGAAAGTGCAGCCTTATGAGATCGGAGAACTTGACCATTATCTTTTTGGGCAGGGAAATCATTATGAGATTTATAAAAAGATGGGTGCCCATGAGGTGACAAAGAACGGAAAAAGAGGAGTATATTTTGCGGTATGGGCTCCTCATGCAGTAAACGTTTCTGTAATCGGAGAGTTTAATGACTGGGATGAGACGAAAGATAAGATGAAGAGAGGAGAGCCTCTCGGAATATACACATGCTTCGTTCCGGAGGCGAAGAAAGGGGATTTGTATAAGTTCTGTATAGAGACACAGGCGGGTGAGAAGATCTATAAAGCAGATCCATTTGCTAATTATGCAGAGCTCCGACCGGGAACAGCATCCAGAATTACAGATATTTCTAATCTGAACTGGTCAGACAGTAAGTGGATGACAGCTCGTGAGAAGTGGGATAACAAAGAAGAACCAGTGTCTATTTACGAAGTGCATATGGGTTCCTGGATGAGACATCCCGGAAGAGAAGATGAAGGATTCTATACATATCGTGAGTTTGCAGAAGCAATTACAAAGTATGTAAAAGAGATGGGATATACTCATGTTGAGTTAATGGGAATCGCAGAGCATCCGTTTGACGGTTCCTGGGG
>OHRA01000546.1_pt1 | contig 14987 bp, 10 predicted proteins | sample 1578241 | NCBI WGS metagenome assembly OHRA01 (sample SAMEA3879597, study PRJEB24766) | human gut metagenome | biome: human-associated habitat; feature: feces | place: USA | collected 1985/1987 | reverse complement strand
GAGCGACACGTAGCGGAAGCGGGTCTCTTTATGCACGGATTAATTTTGAACAATTTAAAGACAGTATAGATGAATTTTACAATTCGCTACATAACCTAAGGAAAAAATAATCATGAAACAAATTATAGCAGGAATTCTGGCACATGTGGACGCCGGCAAGACCACATTGTCAGAAGCACTTTTATATAGCAGTGGAAGCATTAAAAAAATAGGGCGCGTCGACAACGGCGATGCATTTTTAGACACGGATGCGATGGAGAAGAAACGTGGTATCACAATTTTTTCAAAGCCGGCAGAATTACAATTTGGTGACACGAAAATGACACTTTTGGACACCCCGGGACACGTGGATTTTTCGGCAGAGATGGAGCGGACGCTGATGGTGCTTGATTACGCCGTGCTTGTCATCAGCGCATCTGACGGAGTGCAGGCTCATACACAGACACTCTGGCGGCTTTTAAAACGGTATGAGATCCCGGTATTTCTTTTTATCAATAAAATGGATCAGCCGGGAACCGACAGAGCGGCAATTCTTTTGGAGTTAAAAAAACAGTTGTCGGACGGATGCATTGATTTCACGAATCTTAGCGCAGGAACAGAAGAAGAAGCACAGGAAAACGAGAAAAGAAGTACTATTATGGAAGAAATTGCCATGGAAGATGAGACTGCGATGGAAAGTTTTTTAGAGACCGGAAGGATTGCCGGTGAACAAATCAGGGAAATGATCGTGCAGCGAAAGATATTTCCGTGCTTTTTTGGTTCTGCGCTTCGGAATGCCGGCGTGGACACATTTTTACAGGGGTTTGACCGATATACACTGGCACCGGAATACCCGGATGAATTTGGCATGAAAGTTTTTAAGATTGCTAGAGATGAGGCAAATAACCGGCTGACGTATCTGAAAGTGACCGGAGGAACGTTAAAAGTGAAATCACCGCTTTCGAATGCAGATCATGTGCGGTTTGGTGAGGAAGTGTGGGAACAGAAAGTGAACCAGATCCGCATTTATTCCGGAACCAAATATGAGCTGATCAATGAAGCGGATGCCGGAATGGTGTGCGCCGTGACCGGATTAGACCACACATATCCGGGACAGGGATTTGGAATAGAAGCGCAGGGAGAAACACCGGTATTAGAGCCGGTACTGCATTTCCGTCTGATTCTCCCGGAGGGCGTGGAGCCGGCAGTCATGCTGCCAAAATTGCGACAGATCGAGGAGGAAGAGCCGGAATTACATATTGTATGGAACGAAAAGCTTCAGGAGATCCAGATCCAGATCATGGGCGAGGTCCAGACTGAAATTTTAAAAAGCATGATCGCAGAGCGGTTTGGCGTAGAGGTGGCATTTGGTCCGGGCAAGATTGTATACAAGGAAACAATTGCAGATACCGTGGAAGGCGTGGGACATTTTGAATCGCTCAGACATTATGCGGAAGTGCATCTTTTGTTAGAGCCGCTGGAACCGGGAAGCGGTGTTGTGATCGACACAGACTGCAGTGAGGATGTGCTGGATAAAAACTGGCAGCGGATGATCGTGACACATTTAAAAGAGCGGGAGCATATCGGAGCGTTGACCGGTTCGGTGATCACAGATATGAAAATCACAGTGATCGGTGGAAGGGCACACACGAAACACACGGAGGGCGGCGATTTCAGACAGGCGACTTACCGGGCAGTGCGCCAGGGCTTAAAACAGGCGCAGTCTGTGCTGCTGGAGCCGTATTATGAATTTCACATAGCTGTTCCGCAGAATATGGTAGGACGTGCTATGACGGATATTGAAAAAATGCATGGAAAGTTTGAAGGTCCTTATCAGGAGGGCGATGCACAGGTTCTGCGCGGCATTGCTCCGGTGGCGTGCATGGCAAATTACCAGAAGGAAGTGACTGCCTACACGAAAGGACTTGGAAAAGTAACGTTCCGGTTTGCGGGATATTACCCATGTCACAACACGGAAGAGGTGGTCGCACAGACCGGTTATGATCCGGAGCGGGATCTTTCGCACCCGGCGGATTCTGTTTTCTGTGCGCACGGAGCAGGATTTATCGTTCCATGGAATGAAGTGCCGGATCACATGCATGTGGAAGGCAGGCTGCTGAAAAAGAAAGAGCGGCAGGAGGAAGCACCTTCCGGTAAAAAGACAAAAACCTACGATCCGGATCACTGGATCGACATTGAGGAGATTGATGCGATCTTAGCACGCACCTATCATGCAAATAAGCATGAGAAGGGAGCGACAAAGCAGTGGCGGACCACGAAAAAAGTGATCTCGGGAGACAATGCGCCGCGCTATGCACCTGTAAAGGCAGTTTCCAAAGAGGAATATCTGCTGGTGGACGGATATAATATCATTTTTGCATGGGAGAGCTTAAAAGAGCTTGCGGCAGTCAATATCGACGGAGCAAGAGGAAAACTTTTAGACATTTTGTGCAATTATCAGGGCATAAAAAAATGCAATCTGATCGTGGTGTTTGATGCGTACCGCGTAAAAGGACACCAGACGGAAATGCTCGATCACCATAATATCCATGTCGTGTATACAAAAGAGGCAGAGACTGCCGATGCTTATATTGAAAAGTTTGCACATGAAAACGGAAGAAAATACCATGTGACAGTGGCGACTTCGGATGGTCTTGAGCAGATCATCATCACCGGGCAGGGCTGTCATCTGCTCTCTGCAAGAGAGTTTGAGCGTGAGGTAGAGGCAGCAAACCAGACGCTTCGGGAAACAATCGATGGAATGAGGGAAAAATCATCCAATCACATTCTGGGAGATGCACTGAAACAATTAACCGATGAGAAAATACAATTGTAAAATTCATAAAAACGGAATTATGAAAATGAATCAATCACAGGAAAAACAGGACGGAGAGAAATTATGTTACCAGAACAATTTTGTGTGCGTATGAAAGAAATGCTCGGAGAGGAGTACGCAGCATTCTATGCAAGCTATGATCTGTCGAAATATCAGGCACTCAGAATCAATCCACTGAAAACAGAGCGGGATACTTTTTTGCTGCAGGCGCCGTTTTCTTTAAACAGAGTGCCGTGGACAACGAATGGCTATTATTACAGTGGGAATGATCAGCCCGGCAGACATCCGTATCATGAGGCGGGTGTTTACTATATCCAGGAGCCGAGTGCGATGGCTCCGGCGGAGTATCTGATGGCGGAACCGGGAGAGCGCATTTTGGATCTGTGCGCCGCACCGGGAGGTAAGAGCACGCAGATTGCATGTTCCATGCAGGGGGAAGGACTGATCGTCTGCAATGAAATCCATCCGGCGAGAGCAAAGATCCTGTCTGAGAACATCGAGCGCATGGGCGTGTGCAATGCGCTTGTGACAAATGAGACACCACAGAAACTTTCGGATAATTTCCGCGAATATTTTGACCGTATTTTAGTGGATGCACCGTGTTCCGGTGAGGGAATGTTCCGCAAGAACGAGGATGCCTGTGATGAGTGGAGTCCGGAAAATGTAGAAAACTGTGCCGCAAGACAGGCGGAGATCTTAGACTGCGCAGCGGAGATGTTAAAGCCGGGCGGACGGCTTGTGTATTCGACCTGCACGTTTGCCCCGGCGGAGAATGAAGGCAGTATCAGCCGCTTTTTAGAGCGACACCCGGAATTTGAACTGTTGCCGGCGGAGAAAAAAGACGGTATGATGCCGGGTGTCCCGGCGTGGACAGATCATCCGGCTGAGGGCTTAGAGCATACCATCCGCTTATGGCCGCACCATTTAAAAGGCGAAGGACATTACCTCGCTGTCTTACAGAAAGCGGGTGTTTTATCCAGAACCTGTCAGGGCTATTGCAGAAACGGCGTGGAGAAGGGGATCAGTGAGAAAGAGTGTAAGGAATTTTTTGCATTTGCAGAGGAAAACCTTGTGAAAAATATAACAGGCAATTTTCTGAAATTCGGCGACCAGCTTTATCGGATGCCGGAGGGAATGCCGTCCATCCGGAATCTGAAAGTGCTCCGCCCGGGACTGCATCTGGGAACCTTAAAAAAGAACCGTTTCGAGCCGTCCCATGCACTGGCGTTAGCGTTAAGACCGGATCAGGTAAAGCACGTGTGCAGCTTAGAGAGCGACAGCCCACAGGTCAAAGCATACTTAAATGGACAGACCCTGAATATGGACGGAGAAAAGGGCTGGTATTTAGTGACTGTGGATGGTTACAGCATTGGCTGGGGCAAGTTAGCCGGTGGCATTTTAAAAAATCATTACCCGAAGGGACTTCGAAAAAATGGCTGATGGGAAAACAGGAAAAACTTTAAATTTAACAGAGGGTAATCCGTTAAAACTGATTTTATTATTTGCAATTCCTGTCTTTTTGGGAAGACTGTTCCAGATGATGTACAGTCTGATCGATACCAAGATCGTCGGAAGTATTTTAGGGGAAGAGGCATTGGCGGCAGTTGGCTCCGTGTCGATTCTTTATAATCTTCTGACCGGAATTTTCAGCGGCTTTACATTGGGATTTTCCATTGTGACCGCACAAAACTATGGAAGTGGGAATGAGAAACTTTTAAAGAAAAATGTGGCGTCTTCCATAATGCTGGGAATGATGACGGCGGTTGTGATCATTTTTGCAGTACTGCTTTTCTTAAATCCGATTCTTCATGCCATGAATGTTCCGGAAGAACAGTTTTGCATGGCACATGATTATATCAGGATTTTAGTGTGGGGCATGTTTGTTACACTGGCATACAATCTGTGTGCGGATATGCTCCGGGCAATCGGGGATTCCGTGACACCACTGATCTTTCTGGTCATTGCGGCGGTCACAAATATTGTGCTTGACTATCTCTTTATCGGCGGCTTTTCCATGGGCGTGTCAGGAGCTGCCTGTGCGACGGTGCTGTCACAACTGGTCTCAGCAGTATTATGCTTTCTGCGTATCAGGTCCGGTTTCCCAATCCTTCACATCTCGAAGAATGATCTGGAGTGGGACAGAGAACGCATGAGACTTCTGTATCAGAACGGACTGGCGATGGCACTCATGTCATCTCTGGTAAACTGCGGTACTTTGATCTTGCAGACGGGAATCAATAAACTTGGAACGAACATTATCGTGGCACATACAGCGGCGCGCAAAGTGTTTGAGATATTCAGTCTTCCGGTCAGCGTTTTTGGCGCCTCCATGGCAACTTACTGTGGACAGAATTACGGAGCCGGAAAGTATGACAGGATCCGGCAGGGCTTAAAGGCAGTGCTTGGAATCGGCTGTGTGTTCAGTGTGATTATTTTTATTTTATCGCATACGATATCACCGTATCTGATCTCTTTTATTGCAAGTTCAAAGAATAAGGAGGTCATTTACTGGGGCACACAGTATCTGGTGTACGATATGTCTTTTCAGGTGGTCTGTGTGTTTATTGTGATCCTGCGCAATTCGCTGCAGGGAATCGGAGATCAGAGGACGCCCGTCTTTTCAAGTTTTATAGAGCTGGCGGGAAAAGTGGTGTTCACGCTGGTTTTTGTGCGTAGGTTTGGTTATTGGGCAGTCATCTGGACAGAACCGGTCATATGGATCTGCATGGTGATCCCACTGATCGTGACGGCAGCAGGAAACCCGGTATTATTTGGAAAACAAAAATAGGAGCTTTCTATGGAGCGTTGGATATGGTTTCTGGGAATGGCAGTCTTTTATGGAGTGCTGTTTCTATGGTTTTTAAATCAGGTGAAAAAGCCGGATTATAAGAAAAATTATGTGCTTGTAAAGACACTGCAGAGTGCAGCGTTTGTGTCTGTGTTTCTGGCAGCAGCAGTTGTCAGTCGGGATATTCTGCATTTCTGGCTGATGCTTCCGGCGTTTGTCTGCTGCTTTGCAGGAGATGTAATACTTGCTTTTTATAATAAGATCAAAAAAAAGAGACTTTTTTTGTTGGGACTTGTCACATTTTTAATGGGGCATCTGTTCTTTATCCGGTGGCTGGACCGGATGCAGCCGCCGGCAGTTGCAGATATGGTGTTTCCGGTCATAGCGGTGATCGGGATTTTTGCAGTGACAGGAATGGGCAGCTTTCATACCGGAAGACTCCGGCCATGCATTTTAGTCTACACTTTTTTTATTGCATACCTGTTTGCAAAAAGCATGCATATAGCAGTGAGTATCCCTGACATGCGGCATATCGTCTGTGCGGTGGGAAGTTTTCTGTTTATGATTTCGGATATTTCTATTCTGTTTCTTTATTTTTATAAAAATAAGAGCCGAAAAGTCCACCTGTTTAACCTTACCACGTATTATGTGGGGATTTTTCTTCTGGCGATCAGTCCTTTGTTTCATTAAACGAGGCAGAATCTTTGTCGAAAAATGTTGTATCATGTTTAGAAGATGCCAGATAATGCATATTTTTGTGAAAAAAAACAAAAAAAACGCTTTTTTATGTAAAAATTATGTATAATAGCTAAAGAGATGATACATTATCGAATCAGGAAGGTACGAATCAGATATGAACAGACAACTGACAATGCTCATTGTAGATGACATGGAAGTGGAACGCATTTCGTTTGCAGAAATCTTTAAAGACGAATATCAGATTCTGGAGGCGGAAAACGGGAAACAGGCGATGGAACAACTGGAACAACAAAAGGTACATATTGTTCTTCTTGATCTTTGCATGCCGGTGATGGATGGATTTGAAGTGATCCGGGAGATGAAACAGCAGGATAAGTATGCGGATATCCCGATCGTCGCAAAAACTGCAATTGATGAGAAAACAGAGGTTAAAGCGTTAGAAGCGGGAGCGGATGAGTATATTTTTTCTCCGTGTGATCCGGCCATCGTGAAAAAAAGAGTTCATAATCTTGTGGAAAAATATATTCTGGAACGGGAGAAGATCAGGGCACAGTTAGAGAAAGAGCAGGAGATGGGCAGGGCAAAAGAACTGTTTCTTGCAAGGATGTCCCATGAACTCCGCACACCGATCAATGGAATTCTGGGCATTTCACAGCATGCCCATTATAAAGATGCAGAAGTCCGGGAGGATTTTAAGAAGATCCGTTACCAGGCGGAGTATCTGTGGGAACTGGTCAATGATGTGCTGGATATGGCAGCCATTGACAATGGAAAAATGACGATCCGTCATGTGGCGTTTTCACTCAATGAGGTCGTGTCGGAGGTCTCTGGTCTTTTTTATTCCCAGTGCAGAATGAAAAGGATCTATTTTTATTTCAGGGTTGACAATGTGACACATGAATATCTGATCGGAGATGCAATCCGTGTCAAGCAGGTGCTTGTGAATCTGCTCTCAAATTCGTTTAAGTTTACCGAGAAGGGCGGAACCATTGAGGTGTGCATGTCTGAGCTGGATGTGGATGACAGCAGGACGGTTTTACATATTACAGTGCGTGATACCGGATGTGGGATTTCGGATAAAGCTTTGGAAAAAATCTGGGAACCGTTTGAGCAGGAACAGCATGAAAACGGAAAATATTACGGTGGCAGCGGTCTGGGACTTCCAATCATAAAGAGCATTGTCGAACAGATGCACGGAACGATCGATGTGGCATCCGAATATAATGTGGGTTCAAAATTCATCGTGGACATTCCATTTGAAATTGGAAAAAGTATTGTGCGGGAGAAACGTAAGTTCAGATCATTAAAAGTTTTTCTGGTAAACAATGATGAGATCGCACTGCATTATATGATGTCGACGCTGACGAGACTCGGGATCCGGTATGACAGTTCGACAGACGGGAAGGAGATCATCCGGATACTCAAAGAAGCGTATGAACGAGGGGAAGGCTACGACATCTGTTTTGTCAACTGGCAGATGCCGGGGGGATATGGCAAAAAACTGGTCAGGGAAATGCGGGAGATCTTTGACCGTGATACATTAAAAATCGTCACATCTTCCTATGATACAGAGGATTATGAGGAAGAGATGCGCGGGGCGGGTGTAGATTATATCCTGAAAAAACCGGTGCTGCAGTCTCAGGTATACAGTCTGATCTCAGAGATCTGCAGCGTGCCGGAGGCAGAGAAAAATAAAACGGAGGACTATGATTTTACCGGAAAGCGGGCACTGCTGGCAGAGGATAATGCAGTCAACGCAGAGGTCTTTCAGGGATTTCTGAAGGCAGTCAACGCAGAAGTAGAATGTGCCGACAATGGGGAAGCGGCACTTTCACGCTATCAGAATATGCCGGATTACTATTATGACATGATTTTTATGGATCTGAATATGCCGATCATGGATGGGTATGAGGCAGCAAAGAGTATCCGAGGCAGCAAAAAGCCGGACGCATCGGATATCCCGATTCTGGCAGTCACTGCAAATGCGATGGCAAAGGATATCGTGAAAGTGCATGAGGCAGGCATGAATGAAAGAATCACAAAGCCGGTACAGAGAGAGCTGTTGTATCAGACAATGGAAAAATATATTCTGTAAGAAAGGGCAGGAGCACATTGCGTGTTCCTGCTTTTTATGCAATAGGAAATGTTTGAAAAGAGAGAAGCTGTGCTTGACAACGAATCCGTTTCTGTGATAGGTTATAAGCAGACACTTTAATGTGGTAGCGTGGTAATAAACTGAAAATAAAGGATGGAGATTTTATGAAGAAATTTATGGCATTATTACTTGTTGCAGGGATGACATTGTCGCTGACAGCGTGTGGAGGTTCCACTGATACAGCAAAAACGGATCAAGCAGACGGAAAAGATACATTTACTGTTGGATTTGACCAGGATTTTCCGCCGTTTGGTTATGTGGGGGATGATGGCGAATTTACAGGGTTTGACATTGAGATGGCGACGGAGTGTGCAGCGCGTATGGGCAAAAAGATTGTGTTACAGCCGATCGACTGGGATGCAAAGGATATGGAGTTAGAAGCCGGTACGATCGACTGTATCTGGAATGGATTTACGATGAATGGACGTGAAGATCAGTATACATGGACAGATCCATATATGGACAACAGCCAGGTGGTTGTGGTAAAGAAAGATTCCGGAATTAACACACTTGCGGATCTTGCAGGAAAAGTGGTGGAGGTACAGAAAGAGTCTGCCGCAGAGACCGCATTAAACGATGAAGAACATGCAGATCTGATGGCTTCCTTTGCACAGCTCTTATCGGTAGGCGAATACAACACCGCATTTATGGATCTTGAGTCTGGCGCAGTCGATGCTGTTGCGATAGATATCGGTGTCGCACAGTTCCAGATTGAGGGAAAAGAAGATCAGTATCAGATTTTAGATGAGACGATTTCCTCAGAACAGTATGCGGTTGGATTTTTCCTTGGGAACACAGCACTTCGCGATGAGGTGCAGAGCACTTTATTAGAGATGGTAGAGGACGGCACATTCGCAGAAATATCCAACCAATATTTCGGTTATGATGTCTGCACGCTCGGCAAATAACAGCGCATTGGTTTTACAGTAGAAAAAGATAGGGGTTCTTTTTATATGAGCTTTCAGGTAATGATTTCCCAGCTTGGTTCCGGGATGATGACAACAATTCAGATTTTCTTATTAACACTTATTTTTTCACTGCCGCTTGGACTTCTGGTAGCCTTCGGAAGAATGTCAAAAAATGCTGTGATAAGAACGATCACCAAAATATATATTTCCATTATGCGTGGAACACCCTTAATGCTACAGCTTTTGGTGGTATATTTTGGACCATACTATATTTTCGGCGTGAATATTTCGTCAAGCTACCGCGCATATGCGGTTGTGATCGCATTTGCAATCAACTATGCTGCATATTTTGCAGAGATATACCGTGGTGGTATTGAGTCCATGCCGGTTGGACAGTATGAGGCGGCAAAAGTATTAGGCTATGGAAAAACACAGACATTTGTAAAGATCATCCTTCCACAGGTGATCAAGCGTATTCTTCCGTCCGTGACCAATGAGGTGATCACGCTGGTAAAAGACACGTCGCTTGCGTTTTCCATTGCTTATGCAGAGATGTTTTCACAGGCAAAGGCACTGGCAGCTTCACAGAAGAGCATGATCCCGTTTGTGGCAGCCGCGATATTCTATTATGTCTTTAACTATGTGGTGGCATTTATCATGGAATTTTTTGAGAAAAAGATGAGTTATTATCATTAGAGATACAATCGTAGTAAAATTAAGGCAAAGAGGAAATGATATGAATTTACTGGAAATGCAGCATGTAAAAAAGGGCTTCGGCGAAAACGAAGTTTTAAAAGATATCAGTTTAAGCGTTGCAGAGGGCGAGGTTGTCTCCATCATCGGACCTTCTGGTTCCGGAAAATCCACCCTGCTGCGATGCGCGACACTGTTAGAGCAGATGGATGACGGAAGCTTAACGTATATGGGGGAAAAGGCGGCAGAGAGTATCAATGGAAAAACGGTTTATGCGAAACCGGCAGATTTGAAAAAGATACAGAGACATTTTGGACTGGTATTCCAGAATTTTAACCTGTTTCCACATTATTCTGTCTTAAAAAATATCATTGATGCCCCGGTCAGTGTTCAGAAGCGGAAAAAAGAAGAGGTTGTTGCAGAAGCAAAGGTATTACTGGAGAAGATGGGATTAAGCGGCAGGGAAGATGCCTATCCATGTCAGCTTTCCGGCGGACAGCAGCAGAGGGTATCCATTGCGCGGGCACTTGCCATGCGGCCGGAAATATTATTCTTTGATGAACCGACTTCCGCGCTCGACCCGGAACTGACGCTTGAGATCCTAAAAGTCATCCGGGAGCTTGCGGAGGAGAAAATGACGATGGTCATTGTCACGCATGAGATGAACTTTGCAAAAGATGTGTCAAACCGTATGATCTTTATGGATAAAGGTGTGATCGTGGAGGAGACGACACCGGAGTTATTATTTACTTCGACAAATCAGAGAACGAGGGAGTTCCTTGGAAAATATCATGACATGGCGTAGTGGTCGCATGTTTTGTATAAAAAATCATCTGTCCTGCATGGAAAAAAATATTTGACATCAAATGCGTGGATCAATATAATAAAGAACGGTAAAAAGATGTGAGATGTAATGTGAATCATAAACTCACATCTTTTTCTATGCATTGAGAAATACTAGAAGAGAAAATGGAGGAACAGTGATGCAGAAAATCTGGGTATGTGGTGCCCGCGGTCAGATCGGACAGGCAGTGAATGATGTTGTGGATAAATTAGAATTTGAAATGTTAGATACAGATGTGGATGACCTTGATGTGACGGATACAGATGAAGTACTTCGTTTTGGCGAGATGAACCGCCCGGACATTATCATCAATTGTTCCGGTATGACGGATATCAGTTCCTGTGAGGAAAATCCTTCGCAGGCGTTTAAAGTAAATGCACTGGGAGCCAGAAATCTGGCGATCGTTGCAGCAAAAATGCAGGCAAAAATGGTACAGCTTTCCACAGATGACGTGTTTGACGGCAGGAGTACAGAGCCTTACACGGAATTTGACCTTGTAAATCCGGGAACAGTTTACGGAAAGTCCAAGCTTGCGGGGGAAAACTATGTGAAAGAATTCACAACCAAACATTTTATCGTGCGAAGCACCTGGGTGTATGGAAAGGGACAGAATTTTATCAATGGTTTCTTAAAAAAAGTGGACGCAGGCGAGCAGTTATCGATCGCCTCTGACCAGTTTGGATCACCGACAAGTGCAAACGAACTGGCAAGATTTTTATTACATCTGGTGCATACGAGCGAGTACGGAACTTATCATGCGACAAACAAGGGCGTGTGCAGCCGTTATGCGTTTGCACAGGAGATTTTGAAAATGACAGGAAAGACGGCTTCCATGCAGCCGGTTCCAACTGTCATGTCGGATTTTTCCAAGGTGAGACCGGCGTATGCGGTACTCGATAATTTTATTATGAGCATGGTTCCGATTTATGATTTCCCAGACTGGCAGGATTCCCTGAGAGAATATCTGGAAGAGAGGGGATTATATCATGCAGAATAGAGTTCAAAAGAAGAAAAAGATAAGCCTTACCACGATGATCTTTATTGCGCTTCTTGCAGGAGCTTTGGCCGGTGTGATCATCAACTATCTGATTCCATCGAACTACGTGGTGGATGATATCATTGTGCAGGGTGTCTTTTATATTGTCGGACAGGGATTTATCCGTCTGATGCGTATGCTCGTCGTTCCGCTTGTATTCTGCTCCATCGTCTGCGGAAGCATGGCAGTGGGAGATACGAAAAAGCTTGGAAGCGTCGGTGTGAAGACACTAATTTTTTATCTGTGTACGACAGCGCTTGCGATTACCGTTGCGCTGACGATCGCCAATATTTTTAATCCGGGAAAAGGACTTGACATGTCACAGATCCAGGTGACTTCCACCGTGAGTGAGACAACACAGTCCATGAGCATGACAGAAACACTGTTAGACATTATCCCGGTCAATATTTTTAATTCCTTAAGCGAGGGAAATATGCTGCAGATCATTGTGTTTGCATTGATCCTCGGTGTGATTCTCGCAAACATGGGAGACCGTGTTGACATTGTGAAGAACTTCTTTGGACAGTTCAATGATATTATGATGGAAATGACGATGGCTGTCATGAAGCTTGCACCGATCGGAGTGTTCTGCCTGATCGCAAAAACATTTGCAGAGATCGGTTTTGAGGTGTTCCTTCCATTATTAAAATATATGTTCTGCGTTCTGCTTGCGCTTGCAGTACAGTGTTTTGTGGTTTACCTTGGATTGCTGAAAATATTTTCGGGACTCAATCCGTTTATTTTCATCAAAAATTTCTTCCCGGTTATGGCATTTGCATTCTCAACTTCAACCTCGAATGCAACCATCCCGATGAATATTGATACACTCGCAGAAAAAATGGGCGTTTCGAAAAGGATTTCATCTTTCACGATCCCGCTCGGAGCGACCATTAACATGGACGGAACTTCGATCATGCAGGGAGTTGCAGTTGTGTTCACCGCACAGGCGTTTGGAATCCCTCTTGATATGATGGATTACCTCACTGTCATTGGAACCGCGACGCTTGCCTCCATCGGAACCGCCGGAGTGCCGAGTGTGGGACTGATCACACTGACGATGGTATTTAATTCTGTCGGACTTCCAATCGAGGGGATTGCACTGATCATGGGAATTGACCGGATCCTGGATATGACACGTACCGCTGTCAACATCACAGGGGACGCTGTCTGTACGACGATCGTTGCCTCCTGGAATAAGGCGGTTGACCGCGATGTTTATTACAGACGAAAATAGGGGACGGACTGTTTCAGGCGGTCACGGAATAATTGCACAAAAAAGTATAAGTGAAATTGTTACTTTGCACAAAAAGCTTATGTATTACAATAAAAACATCAGAGGTACTTGTAATTCCATACATTTTCGATATAATGTCTTAGATGGTTAAAAAATTAACGAACAAAAACGAGTGAGGTATTTACAATGTACGCTGATGAAAATGTGATCAAAATTAAACACGATGTACTTTATGAAGTGGCAAAACTTGCATTTGCAGGTGAGCTTGAGGAGAAGAAAGACTACATTGCAAACCAATTAATCCCAGGACCAGCAGCACATTTCCGCTGCTGCATCTATAAAGAGCGAGAGATTATCAGACAGAGAGTCAGACTGGCAGAAGGAAAAGCTCCTGGACCAGTAGATGACGGTAATGTGATCCAGGTGATCAGTTCTGCCTGTGAAGATTGTCCGATTTCCAGTTATACAGTGACAGAAAACTGCCAGAACTGTCTTGGAAAGGCATGTATCAATGCATGTAAATTTGGTGCGATCGAGCCGGGAAGACTTCGTTCCCACATTGATCCACAGAAATGTAAAGAGTGTGGCAAATGTGCTCAGGCCTGTCCGTACAATGCGATCGCACATTTAAAGAGACCATGTAAATTCAGCTGTCCGGTCAATGCGATTACATATGACGAGTACGGAATCTCTGTTATTGACGAGAAGAAATGTATCCGCTGCGGAAAATGTATCCACAGCTGTCCATTCGGTGCGATCGGATCTAAGACCTATATTGTAAATGTAATTGAAGCATTAAAATCTAATAAAAAAGTTTATGCAATGGCAGCTCCTGCAACAGAGGGACAGTTCGGTGATGATATCACGATGAATAGCTGGAAGAAAGCAATGGAGGCAGTTGGTTTTGATGGTTTCTTTGAAGTCGGTCTCGGCGGAGATATGACAGCTGCTTATGAGGCAGAAGAGTGGGCAGAAGCTTACAAAGAAGGCAAGAAGAAAGTAACTTCCTGTTGTCCTGCATTTGTCAATATGGTAAGACGTCATTTTCCGGAGCTTGCAGACAATATTTCTACCACGATTTCTCCGATGGCAGCAGTATCCCGCCTGATCAAAGCAAAAGATCCGGAGGCAGTTACCGTATTTATCGGACCATGTATCGCTAAGAAATCCGAGGTGGTAGACCAGAAGATCGAAGGCAATGCAGATTATGTATTAACTTATTCTGAGATCCGTGCCATCATGAAAGCGAAGAGTGTGGCATTAGAACCGGATGAGAACAGCTATCAGGAATCTTCTGTATACGGTAAGAGATTTGCCAATGCAGGCGGTGTGACTGCAGCAGTTCTTCAGAGCTTAAAAGAATCTGAAGATGAGATTGATGCAAAGGTATGCAAGTGTAATGGTGCAGCAGAGTGTAAGAAAGCGCTGTTATTAATGAAAGCCGGAAGATTGCCGGAAGACTTCATTGAAGGTATGGTATGTGAAGGCGGATGTGTCGGCGGACCAAGTGCATTCAACGATCAGATCTCTTCCAAGAAGAACAGGGATGCATTGATCAGCAATGCGGATGGACGCGGAATCCACGAAAACTTAAAGAATTATGATATGGACAGTTTCTCTATGCATCGTGAATAATGTTGATTTTACAGGGCTCGCAGCAGTTGCCGCGGGCTTTCTTAATTCATGACAATAGAATGTTCGCGGAGCGTGCATTCTATTGTTGTTGAAATTGCATATTATTTATAAAAAATACAAAAAATTAAAAAAATTATAAAAAAGTGCTTGCATTTTTCTTTTTACCGTGTTATATTAGAC
>OHRA01000540.1_pt1 | contig 15122 bp, 14 predicted proteins | sample 1578241 | NCBI WGS metagenome assembly OHRA01 (sample SAMEA3879597, study PRJEB24766) | human gut metagenome | biome: human-associated habitat; feature: feces | place: USA | collected 1985/1987 | reverse complement strand
GCTTGATTTTATTGCGAACAAAAGGGATAACTACCGGTGTGTAGCTTATCCCTTTTATTTGTATTATACTATCGGTGAAAAACCTCAACCGGTAAGGCAATAGTTATGAAAGAAAGAAACGAGATGAAATGCGATGTAATTTACCGGTGTGTTTCGTTTATCATTGATTATCAGTACTTCTCGGAAGCTGTGTGCAAATTGTGTGCAATGAACTTTTGTGTGCAAAGAAAAAAGCCGCTACAAATCTCTTTGTAACGGCTTGATTTTCTTTGTTTTATGCTTTGTGGACCAGCCTGGGCTTGAACCAGGGACCTCCAGATTATGAGAACGATAAGATGATATTTCGTGATAGCTTATTTGGTTAATCTTGATTGTATATCAGGCGGTTATGAATTTTGCAATCTCTTATGGAACTCACAGAATCCTCCTAACTGAAACCGTTTGTTTACGCATTGTTTACGCAGAATTTGGGAGACTACATATTACCGTTAAACTCATTAGGCTTACGGCACTATCACTTTTATAAGTAATCAATGTTAAATATCGCCTCATATTCTATGCAATCTTCGAGTTTGTCGCAAATAATTTATATTTTTGCGACAAACATAATGCAATGGCAAGTATAGAAGACGGTATTTTGACAGCTATTAAATCCAAAGGTAGAGGAAGCATCTTCTTTCCTTCTGATTTTACGTCATACGGAGAAGTCAAGGCGGTTGGAAAAAGTCTTGAACGACTGACTGCAAAAGGTGACATCATCCGTTTGGCAAGAGGCATATATTTATATCCTGAGATTGATACAGTCTTAGGACTTGGCATATTGATGCCATCCATAGAACAAATTGCTGAAACCATAGCCCGTAGGGACAAGGCGCGTATCGTACCAACTGGCATTTATGCTATGAATAAATTGGGAATATCTACCCAAGTTCTGATGAACGTAGTTTACTTGACTGATGGTGCGCCTCGTAAAGTAAGTTTGGGAAATGGTCGCTCGATACAGTTTAAATATACAACCCCCAAAAATCTCTCATTTACAAATCCACTCGCGATGCTTGTTACATTTGCGCTGAAAGAAGTAGGAAAGGATAATGTAACGGACGATATTGCCAAGCAAATCAAGGGTGTGCTTCAAAAAGAACAAAAGGAAAATGTACTGGCAGATGAGGCACTTATGCCAGCATGGATAAGAACTTTCACAAGACAAGCGTATGAACTATAAAAATATTTTAATTAGTGTTGTAACATCAAATTTATTAATGCAGCAAAGCATATTGAGTATTCCACGAAATAAGATAGAACAATTTACTTATGAATAATCTGACATTATCAATAACAACCATAGGTGATTTGCTTTTGGAAGGCAGAATAACCAGACTAAAAGATGGTAAGCCTATCGACAATGTGAGGCTTACTGTTCCGGAATACCAACGCCCATATAAGTGGACGGCGCGAAATGCCATACAGTTGCTTGATGATATAATTGAGGCGCAAAATGGTAACAAGGAGGTTTACCGTGTTGGCACGCTTATCTTGCATAAAGACCAGGATACCAAAGATCTGGAAAGATACAACATTGTGGATGGTCAGCAGCGAACCATTACATTTTCGTTGTTGTTGTATGCTTTGTATGAGCTGGAAAAGCCAAAGGATAGACGTAAGATTGGTTTCTTAAATCAACAGGTATTTGATAACCAGTTTAGCCGCCATAATATTCCTAACAACCTGAATGCATTCAGACGTAGAACGTATAAGAGTACAGAAGGGGATAAGAACTTGGATCATATCCGTGACATGAGGCGATTGCGTAATTTTATCGAGAAACAATGTGAGTTGATTGTGGTTATTACCGATGACGTGTCTGAGGCATTCCAATTTTTCGACTCTCAGAATGCTCGAGGCAAGGCGTTATACCCGCACGATTTACTGAAAGCATACCATCTGCGTGAGATGGCAGACATAGACGAGCAAAAGACTGAGCAGATTGTCAAAGAATGGGAGAAGATACCTCAGCATGATCTGGCTTCATTTTTTGGCGATTATCTGTATAGAGTGAAGGAATGGATAAATGGGAATTGGGCTTATAAACTAAATGAGCACAACATCTACAAGTTCAAAGGTATCACGAAGATGGCTCACACACCTTACGCTCAGTTCTATAAGAGTGCATTTTCATATGCTGATTTTATCAATTCATCGGCCATGCCGTTCGTTTCAGGTACGAGAGAGGTTAATGCTTTTCAGTTGAATACTCCAATCATAGCAGGAAAACCATTCTTTGATTATACAAAGCACTACTATAACATCTTGAAGGATATTCAAAACAATAGTCAGTACGAAGGCTTCTATATCAAAGGAGACCTGATTGTCAAGACTCTGGATAAGTACTTTAACAAAGGGGTTGGTAACAAAATAACGCGATTGTTGTTTGATACTGCATTGTTGCTTTATGTGGATCGTTTCTGCCCTGCAACATATCCTACGAAAACAGATACAGACTTGTTTGAGCAATTTGTAACTTATGCCTTTATTTGGGCATATTCGCTCCGTGCCCAATACTCCCATCTTGGTTGGCATTCAGCACAGAATTATGTGCTTGAAAGATGCGAGAGGGATGTGATTAACTCACTCAATATATATAAACTAATAGCAGACTCTGATACGCCAATATCACTATTAAGCCTCTTGGCAGACAGATTAAATCCCCTTTCATACGACAACATCTACGACAACCGAATATATAAAAGTATCAATGAAGGAACTGTTGATGAAATGGAAGACGACGTATTTAAGAACTATCTGCATTTTTTTAAACCCACTTTTTATCCCGAATAGAATTATGGAGAAAACATTACCGCTGGAAGAACGTTCAATACGCCAAATTTATATAGAGAGCCAGGAAGCAAAGAAATATGTGATACCTATATATCAGCGTAACTATGCTTGGGAAGAAGACGAAATCACAGCCTTGATAAAGGATGTATATGATTCTTGGCGAAAGAATGCTAATGGTCCGTACTATATTGGTACGTTGGTAACATATAAGCGTGGAGATAACGAGTATGAAGTGATTGATGGTCAGCAAAGATTGACTACGATTTACATCATAATGAATACTTTGGGTATCAAGAATTTCAGGAATAAATTGACCTATGGAGCACGTAAAATATCCGCTTCTACTATCAATAACCTAAAGAATTATCCTAAACTTGGAGATGAGGTTGATGAAGGTATCAGAAATGGATATAAGTTTGCAGAAAAGGCAATAAATACCATAGTAAGTAAGTCTGAACGACCATCTTTTGAGCAGTACTTTTTGGATTTTGTGCATATCATACACTATAGTGTACCCAAGGATGTAGATTTGAACCATTATTTTGAAGTCATGAACTCTCGTGGTGAACAGTTGGAGAAGCATGAGATTGTTAAGTCAACACTAAGTCAGTATCTGAAGGACAAGAAAGCGCTGGCTACGTTCAGTCGCGTATGGGAAGCTTGTAGCGAGATGAATATCTATATACAGCAGGCTTTCCCTGATAGCAATGTGTTCGGATATAATCTTCACAAGTTCAAAATCAATGGTTTTGATGAGATACCGGAACAAGATGAGTTTGAAGGCAAAGACACTATTCTAAACCTGTTGCAGAAACCTATTCTGAAAATAGATAATTCTACAGACATAGAACAGAATGATAATTTTCAACCAATAATTGATTTTCCCAATTTCTTGTTGATAGTTCTGAAAGTAACAGGGATGGAACTTAGCGGCTTTAATCCGCTTACTTTTACTCTGGACGACAAAGAGTTGCTGAATGAATTTCTTGGCATCCTTAAGTCTGTTGACAACAAAGCCGAGTTTGCAAAGCGGTTTGCTTTTAATCTTTTGAAGGCAAAGTACTTGCTTGACAACTATATCGTTCATCATACTCTCAACGACAAGGAATCCTCAGGTGACAACCCTTGGAAATTGCAGCATTACTATCTTGAAACAAAGAAAAAAAGATACCCTAAGAATCTGACAAGTACACAGGATGTACAGAAGGAACTTGTTCATTTGCTTTCTATGTTTGAGGTCTCATTTACGCCCAAACAGCGTAAGAACTATTTGTTCTATTGTATGATGTTTCTTTTCGATAACTATGAACCTTCAGATAAAGAATACCTCGAGTTTTTGCAATGTCTCGCTGATAAGTACTTCTACGATGTATATCTGAATGCAGACAGCTTGAACGAAAGAAATCAACCTGGACCAAATGCATTTGATAGTGCCATTTTGAAAGATGATGAATTGAATGTTGATGAGATAGGTATTGAAGATGTTGACTACAAAGAGGTTTTCAGGATTATCTATAAACAGGGTAAATACGACATTCCATTGTTTGTATTCAACTATACTGACTATATGCTTTGGAAAAAGTACGCTGATGCACTTCGAGGTAACAAGTTAGCGAGTAAAAGTCCTAAACGCCGTGCATTTTTTGAAGATTTAGGCTGTAGTGATTTTGAGCTTGAACCATTTAATAACTTCTATTTCTCTCGTACAAGAAAAACTTTGGAGCATTATTATCCACAAGCTAAGGCTGGAGAAGAAAAGCCTCTCAGCGCAGACGAAATCAATTGTTTCGGCAACTTCGCGATGATTGGTGCAGAAGCAAACAGCTCGGGTTCTAATTGGGATCCTAAAACTAAGCTTGACCATTACAGCGATGGAAAATCAGACCAAGTTAGCGTTGCTTCGTTGAAATTCAAGATTATGATGCAAATGTGTCAAGATAACTGTAAAGCAATACTCAACGGTGATTTAGACAGAGAAAAAGGTATGGAATGGAATGCGGAAGACATGCACATTCATCAAGAGAAGATGCTTGACATAATTATTTATGAATAATAACCAGATAGCATGGCGACAATAGACAATAAACATCGAATAATATTCGTGAATATCAAGAACTCGTATGAAGCATGGTTGAATAATGATTACAGTAACCCTCTGTATCGCCCCTCTGTATATGACTGTACTGTAAAATACTGGCGAGTGAATGACGAGAAGGCTAATAACGCCACGCACATCATCGGTTGCTACAAGGGCATTGTGAAAGAGGTGGTGAAGATAACTGAACAGCCTAAGACTGATTATGGGCGTAAGGTCTTTATTGGTGTTGAACAACTTGATTCGCCTTACATGGGGTTGGACATCAGAACCATCTTCCATACGCTTGCAAACTTTAATACAAAATATTATAATTTATAGAAGAATATGACTCGAGATTTAACGACTTCTGCCATAGAGCGCCAGAATATTTTGAATAACAATATGGCCATCCCTCGCATAAAAGAAGTTCTTGATATAGAAACTTTTCAATACGAAGGAAAATACTATCTGACAAAACAGATGGTAGCGGAATTCTATGAGGTAGATATAAGAACTATAGATAACTATCTAACTGCAAACGAAAAGGAGCTAAAACATAATGGCTACTTTTTATGTAAGGGTAAAAAGCTGAAAGAGATAAAGTTGCAATTTGCTCACGAAAAAACTTTCGCGACCAAAATAACCCAATTAGGTCTATTTGATTTTCGTGCCTTTTTAAATATTGGTATGCTACTTGCTGAGAGCGAAAAGGCTAAGAAAGTAAGAAGTCTGATTCTTGACATAGTAATCTCAACCATCAACGAAAAAGCTGGTGGAGGAACCAAATATATCAACTGGCGTGATCGTGAATACCTACCTGCCGCAATACAAGAGGACAATTATCGTAAGAATTTGACATCGTCTATCAATGCTTATGTAGATGGCCATCCTACTTACAAATATTCTGCAGTTACAGATATGATTTATAAAGCTGTATTTCGCGAAAATGCAAAAGAGTATAGAGATTTACTTAAACTGGAACCTGAAGACAATGCTCGTGCTACAATGTATGCCGAAGTATTAAGAGTCATCAGCTCATTTGAGAATGGTGTAGGTGCTGCCATTCATAGTAAATATAATGAATTGAATAGAAAACTTACAATTACAGAGGTACAAGTGTTGATAAGCGAGCAAGCAAAAAGTCCAGTGATGGCACCTTTCTTGTACGATGCAAGGCAGAAGATGGCATCAAGGGATTTGGGACTTCGTGATGTTTACCATGATAATATAGCAGAATATATACGAGCTATGTCTCCTGAAGAGTTTGACCGTTTTATCGGAACTGAGTCCATAGACTTAGAAAAACTGTTAGACAACGATGAAAACCGTAAAACACTCGAACGTTTAAAGAAATAATAGAGATGAATGAGATAATTTATTTGTCACTTGATGACATCCTCATATACTATTGTGATACTATTGAGCAAAGTGGTGGAGGTATGTCTGGTATTCGAGAGAAGGGCGGCATTGAAATGATACTTGATTTGGTACAGGATGATTTATATTATCCTTCTTTCGAAGAAAAGCTTACATACCTTGTCTATGCTTTCTGTACTGGACATTATTTCGCCGATGGTAATAAACGTATATCACTTGTTATTGGTGCTCATTTTCTCATTAAGAACAGGTATGGCTGGGCTGGTTTTCATTTTTTGCCTCATATGGAGGCTTATATTTGGCATGTGGCAGCAGGCAATATAGACAAGGACTTACTTGGCAAAATCATCCACTTTGTAATCAATGGACAGGAATTGGACGAAGAAACCAAAATTGAGGTTATTCATGCCATGGAGAAGAGTCCGCTATTTAGTGAATCTTGTTCTGAAGTAGAATAAAATAATAGGGACGAAAATCCGTTCCTATTGTATTGTTGGACATGAGGTTTCATATGGTACAATATGTAACCTGTCCTAATACCCCCGTATAAACTAACAAAATATCACCAATATCTTCATCCATATTCTGATGAAATATAATACAGATAAACCTAAACGCTTATTTATGTGTAAAAAACAAATTACGCCTAATGATTGCTACAAGTATTTAACAGAACTTGAAAGTTCAATTCAATATTTATATACAAGTATTGACAATTTCTTATTTCAAGACATTGACCGCTCTATAATTCAAGGATTGATGCCACAATGGGTTTGTGATGGAGGACGAAGTCCAGAGTTGTCTCTTTCTAAAATACAATATGAGAAATATAGACAGAAAATGGGTATACCTATAGTTCGCAAATTTATTTATTACTATGATCTTTGGTACATAATTGCAGCTGTTCAAGACCGTTTGGAAGCTGTTGAAATGTTTATGCAGGATTTTTACAGGTCTATACCATTTGAACTAAAATACAAAGAGAAGAACTACACTTCTGCAGCCCGTACCTGTGGCAAATGGGAAACCGAAGTTCATACATCTCTTAATGGTGTATTTGTTTCACTTGCTTCTACTTTCGACCTTCTTTCTAAAATTGCAATAGAACAAGCTCAATATACTAAATATGGAGATTTTTCAAACTATTCAAAAATGAATAGTAATGGTTTCCTGTATAATGTTGATAAACTCAGGAAAATAATTAATTCGGCACTTATGAAAAATGGGATGCTTTTCGTTGCAAATAAAAATATAAGAATAATAGAAGTCTTTCGTAATGAATATGTACATAATGGTCCATGGGATTTTCGTTGTTCTGTTTATAACACTGCGGTAGATGGATTTCCAGCTGATGTAATAGTGTATGCACCGGATTTCGATGAAAATGGGAACTTGGTATCTTCTGGTGCACGAAACAAATTTTACTCGCAGGGAAATAGAATAAATGTCATGTTACCGCAACTTGTTAAATCCGTTCTTGAAATACTCAAAAATACAATAGATTGTTTGGCTGAATTGTACATTGCCAGCACAACTCAAACTCCAGATGCAGTGAGAACAAAACAATGTTTAGAGGAATTGAAAGCATGTTTTAAATAAGAGAGTTAGAGGGACAAACCCTTTCAAAGTGGTATAATTTTCCATGCCAATGTATTAAGAGTAATTATCAATAGAGATTTATTGTTGTGATGTTTATTCTTCTTGTTAAGTTTTAATTTACTGATAGCTTGTTAAAAAGTTGAAATTCATAACCAATTGAAAAATTAGATAATATCATCCCAATTTTAACTTACTGCTAATTTGTCAGCAAATTAAAATTGGGGCGAGAACTCATCCCTATTGCATTGCGCCACACGTGAAATTCATATGGCGCAACATACAATCAGTCCCAATACTACCGTATAAACGAATAAAAATATCACCAAGACTTTCATCCAGAAATCTGAGAACCAAATACCCTTATTCTGTCTGAGGATTTTGCGCATATTGGACTCATGTTCCGTTAGCATTTTCATCTGTTCAGAACGGTGGTTCTCCAACACAGCCTTCCATACTTCGCTAGCTTTATCTATGAGTTGTTGAAGCTGGACAAGACATCCGGGTTTTATAGTAGCCTTGAATTGTGTGTGGCGTTCCGCTTTTACAATCGCATTACAAATGCCGTTGATTATATTGTCGGAACTATCAATAGCCGCCTTTAATACCAATGCTGCATCACCTTCTGCTTTTATGGCATCCTGAAGGCTCTGATGGATTTTCTGCAATACCTCTTTTGCTTCACGAACTTCTGCAAGTCGCTTGTCGACATCCTGCTTTTCTGCTTCTATTTCTTGGCTGATTTCAGTCGTCTTAAACATATCATCAACGTTTATTGATGGAGTGATTTTTGATTTTCCAATACCCATGATTCTTGTCTTTTAATGGTTTGCTTATCTGTGAAGCCCTCTTCTGCGTTTGCACATGCTGTTTGCCATTCTTGCACAGCGGCGTGCCCATTCAAGGTTATCCTCATCCTTGTCTCTTCCCCAGCCGCCAGCGTCAGAACCACCGCCACCACTTGAAACAGCCATACTTGTGGCTGCGTCCAAATACCCTGCAAAGAGTAAAAGAGCGGTGTGCTGTATCTCCTCTATTTTAGCCAATGGATGGGCTTCCTCCAAAGAACAATTTTGCTGGATGATATTATCTGCAACTTCGGGTATCTCCACATGATAAATGTGATATTCATCTATCGCTATATCGTAGTGCTTTATTATTGGCTGTGAGATAGGAGTAATATCAGCTGCCCGTGTTTGTCGGGAAATAGGCTTTGCCGATTCGGATTTCCTTTCCTGCGGATGTAGTTTTGCCCAAGTAGCCTCAATCTTTGATGGAGCCAGATTTCGCCCGGCACCTAACACGGATGACTTATAAATGGAGTTGCCACGCTTGATGGAATAGCCATAAACTCCGCCATCGTTTTTTTCTTGCAGGTGTACTTTATAGCCTCGTCTCATCAGTTCCGTTTCATACTTCTGCCAACTGAATTCATCCATCGTGCGAAGTATTTCCATACAACAGTCAGTGATTTCCTGTTTGTGACGTATGCTGATTTCTTCCGACTGTACCCAGCCCCGTCTCTCGTTGATGATATTCGCAGCTATGACAGCCCTTTCGCCAATCTTATGACTGTCGTTGATTTTGCCATCCATGTCTACACGGTTGGCATCAATATGTAGATGGAGAATGCCACTCTTGGAATCACGATGTAAAGCTGCTATGCATTGCGAACCTTTGAGATTGGTCTGTTTCGAGGATACTCGCTTAGTCTTTTGGGAAAGGTCTATGGAATCAAATACCCGGACGAACTCATCTGCCAAACGTGCCCAGTCATCCATCGTCCAGTTCCGACTTTCCTCCTCAGATGGGGAAATTTCGATTCTTATCACATTTCTGTTAAGAGGTCTTCCCTTATTGATTTTCTTGGCAAACATCTTCTGTACGAGCATCATCCGCCCATACATTGCTTCTGGTGAAATATCATCGGGTAACAGGTTGGATTTGACAATATCCGCTTTCTCTTTGTTGACGGAATATCTAATGGCATTTGCGCCATGCGATATGGTACTGGCTTTTGCTATCATAATAGGTAAAGTAATTTATTCAGTAAGGTAATTCTCTATCTGGCTCCAGCGGTTAATGAGTTGTGTGGCGGCTCTCATCCATTGCTCCACAAACCGGATGTCGCTAAAATAGATAGCCCGTCTATCTGCTTGAATAGATTTCACAGCTGCCGCAATACGGATAAGGTCACCCCTTGCATCCGTCAGACTGCACAGAGCTTCCACTTCACGCTCGGTCAACCGTTGCCGTGGGTGTTGCCCCAAGGCAGTACGACGCACATAGTCGCTCATAGACAGACCGCAAATCTTAGCAAGTTCAGCCGCTTGGGTATATTCTTGTTCCGTCACTCTGGCTTCAAGCCGTAGGGTGCGCCTTGTAACTTTCTCGTCATTTTCTTCATCAACATCTTTGTTGGTATTCTTTTTCTTCTTCATGCTCTGTTATGCTATGGGTGAAACTCAATCTTAAAAGGGACAGCACGGTGGGAGCTTGCGACTGCCGGAATACGCCTATGTGGTACGAATAAGCGAAGCGAATTTGTGCGACATAGGAACTTCTTGCAATACTACATACAACAGCTTAGGGCATACCGTCTCTCTGATAATGGTTATTGGGGACAATTCTCTGAAATATCATTGTCAGATTCTTCCTCTACCGTAGGCTGTGGAGAAACTGAAACAGAAGGGAAAGAAGAAGGGGATAGCGGTTCACTTTCTTCTGATATAACAGGCGTATTCTCTCCATCATTTTGTCGGTCTTTCAGACGGACATAAAATGGGTTATCAATACGGTTATCATCCAGCATCCATGCTGATATACATTTCAGGGTGTGAACGCTTGTTCGGTTGCTCTGTGTGGATGCGACAAATCCCAACTGGTTCATCTTATCAAGTACACGGGATACGGTTTTCTTATCATAGCCTAACTTGCTGGACAAATCCACTTCCGAAAGGACGGCTTGCCCCACTTGTAAGGTCGTGGAAAAGCCTTTCATGGCATACTCTGTTTCTTTCAGTACTGCCGCTTCTATTAGTCGGTAAAATACCTTCATACGGTCAATGCCGTATTTGCTTCCTGCCAGATATGCAAGTTGCTCTGACGAAAGCTCTATGCAATAATTCAAGTCTGGTTTCATTGTCTGTATAATTTGAGATGGTTTATAATTGGTGCAGCCAAAAGAAAAAATCAGCGGTACATTCCGTACCCTCTCTCTGGCATATAATACTCCTTGTCGTATGCGATGTGGTCAAGTACGTTTTGTAACCTGTTCAATTGTTGACTGTCCAACACGCGAATAGCGGCAATGGTGATGTTCTGTGAAGCGATACGGCGGTGCTCGCAATTCCTTTCTGACATACTGCCGTCCCCATCAGCATGAACGCTCTGCAAATAATCGTTCACGGCTTCGGTCTGTTCTTTACTCGGATATGCGGTCGGGTAGCGGTCTTGAATATACTCTACCATGTGGCTGACCGCATTTGCCAGCAGTGGCTCACGTTCTTGTAGTTGTTTGATAAGTTCTTCTTTTTTCATATTTCCAATTATTTAGTCCCATGTCCCAAGCATATTCTGTAACTTTCTCCTTTCTTTATTTTTTATGTTTTTATTCTTTTTCAAAGGAAAGAGGGACAACGGGACATGATATTTTTCCCTTATTTTGATATTTAGAATGGTAAATCCAGTTCACTTGGCAATACGATACAGTCTTCTTCATTTGGTGCGTCCACCCTTACCCACGGATGCTTTGCCCGTCCCGTCTTGTCACAATAGGCAGGATGCAAGCCTTTGATCTTCTCCTGCTCGCTCCGTTTCCAATTAGGAATCATGGACATTAGGCGGTTGATGTATTGTGAGGTGTATTTGGACGGATTACGTCTGACCAAGTCATTAGGCATTTCCTCGATAATCTGCCGGGCACAAACCATGTTGAGTGAGGTCATTGTTGAGTTTGGCTCTGAGTATGCCCCTTTTTGATAAGCCAATCGGGTGGGAATGGTCCAACTTGCATATTGCATAGGTATCTCACGCTCCAAATACATTTCCAAATCTTCCATGATGGGGTCAACAAGGATGCTGGAATGTTGTACCTGTACTTCGTTGGCTTTAAATTCCATGTCTGGTGACAAGTAGAGCCTCATTCCTTGCTGGTAATAGGCGTATGCTTCTGCCCAAAGTTGAGGAACAGCACGTTGTAAAATATCCAGCCATTCAGACACATGCCCATTACCTTTGACCGGGATTATCCACCAACGGCGATTCCCATTGTCTCCTTGCAGGAAGTTTGTCTCATTGGTCGTAGCAGCAAAGACATTGTGCCGCATAAACTCCACCACCTTATGTCCGTATGCGGGACGCATATAATCACTGCAACGGCTTAGAAAAGCCTTGGCTGCTTCGGCATCGTTCGCCCGTTTCAAACCGTTCAATTCACTGATTTCAATAATCCAGCCATTGGTTATGGTTTCTACTTTCTCCTTGTCACCGCTGGCAAAAGAAAACGAATCGTTGAACCACTTTCCACTGATGGTCTTGAAAAAGGTGCTTTTCCCGATACCCTGCGGACCAGGTAAAGTCAGTACGTTGTCAAACTTACAACCGGGACAGAAGACTCTGGCTACAGCCGCTACAAACCATAGTTTTGTCTGTTCCTTGACAAGCGGCGTGTCCTCTGCTCCCAAATAATCAATGAGGGTTGTAGCTATGCGAGACTGTCCGTCCCATGTCTCTTGTGTGATGAATTCCCGCACAGGATTGAAACTTCGTTCGGAAGAAGTGGTCTTTAGAATCTCAAAGACCTTATTCTGTGTCAGACGCAACCTATATGTCCTTTCCAGATAGTCTTGTATCTTTCCTGCTGATTCCTCATCAATTTTGTTGCCGTTGACATTACGAAACAAAGGGCAAAAGCATACATCATCTTGACAGAATGTATCGTACCTTATCTGACTAAGATTCTCATCCAATGTGAAAATGAGTCGGAGGTTTGCGATAGAACGAACTGGATTTCCGTAGTTATCTGTTGCCAAGTCTTTTTTCCAATTATCATCCATACCATCATTCTTTAATGTGGATTCCGCCTGATTCCTTTACCAAAGATAGTGCAAGGTCTGCGTCCACCACAATCTTGCGCCCTATCTGTGTGATAGCCTTGTCTATGATACCGCTCTTCTTAATACGATTGGCTGTAGGTACACTACACCCGAACACGCGGGCGATACCCTCTATACCATAGTAATTACCTTTGGGCGCCACTTGTGGAGTAATCGCTTCTGTATTCTCCACACTCTTGGTGATGAGAAAACAAAGTTCCTCGCCAGTCATCATGGCGATGGGCTTTTGAAGTAGTTGAGTAAAATTGAGTTTTTCTTCCATACCTTTACATGTTTGATTGTTAAATACTTTAAGCCTCGGTTCAACTCTGTGAAACCGATTTCGCAAGCAAAGGTATTGTATGAAACTCAGCGTATCGGTCGGTTTATTTACACTTTAATTTTACCGACCGCTTTTCAACAGGTGTTTGCAGAAAAAACACGGATAGCTGGATTTTCCAACTACCCGTTATTGATAAAATAGTCCGTCCATCGGTCTATTATTCGTTTTGCCTTGATATAACTGTTTCCTCTCTGAGGCGAGTTCAAATTTAGTTCCTTGATTTCCCCATATCGTTTTTGTGGTATGTCGTGTCCATAATGTCGTTGAGAGAACTGTTCTATGATACGATGGAATGTCATATATCTTGTGGATGCTTTTATCCTGCCAGCCTTTACCAAAGATTTCAACAGATAGGCAAGGCTTATGTCTTCTGTGTTCTCTTCAAGAAACAAGCTGATGCCCTGCTTGATGCACTCCTTGTCGCCCACAAGAATATCATCCAATGATTGTATCATCTTTCTGTTTCCACGTTTGCCTTTTATTTTTCGTAAGGCAAACATTACTTCTTTCCAAATTTCCGAATTACAGCCTTCCGCCGTATCTTCCCACCCGGCTTTGCTTTCAATTCCCATTTCGATGCTTTGAGTTACAAGAGCCGCAACACATGATTTTATTAGAACCATGTCGCCATGATCAACCTCTTCGCTGTTCAATAGACGGTCAAGTGATTTTGCCATACGTAAAAGGCCATGGTCAAATATCACAAAATAGTACATGCAATAAGCCAATGCTCCCTTCTTTTCTATTACATAATCATATAGGTTAGCCATAAACTCACCGACAAATACTGCATGAGAAAGGAAAATGATTTGAAAGATGTATGCCAGAAATTGATACACCATCTTTCTTTCCAGTTTGCTCAACAGATAACATCCTTTGCTGTTTTTCATAAGTGCATCTAACTGTCCTGTCAAATAGGCTCTTGTTTCCTGTGGGAGGTGATTCCAAACTTCAATCGGTGTGTCGGAACGAACCATCAGCAAATCCGACTTGGGGGATGTAAGTAACTTCACAGTACCTGTTCTCACATTAATACCTATCCACAGCCGTTTGTTGGTGATACATTGAGCTATAATGTCTGTATACTTGCCAGCCCACTGTTGAACGGTTATGTCCTGAATATCTTTACCATTCATGAAATCAGAGAGCCAGTTATACAGCATCAAGGCTTCAGGTGGGGTACAATTTCGCATCATCTGGTACATATCCATCAAAACGGATAAATTCCCTTTGCCTACATCATCCATGCGTTTATAGAAATTGGCATACAATTCTTCATTGGCTGATTTCCACACACGAATAGTCATATCTGCGCAATCCTTTCTTGTGAGATAGTCTTTTATTCTCTCTATGAAATTTATCATCTTCAAGGTCGTGTTATGTTCGTGTAAATAACTTGGCTAATTCTTCAGTGGACATACTCGCCAGTTTCTCCAATAACAAATCTCTTTCAGAGGTCTTTGCCAAATTCAACAGTTTCGAGTTATTCTCCATTTGAATTTCAAGAGGGTAATGCTCAATGTAGATTTGTGTGATGGCATGGTCGGAAGATGAATGCCCCATGCTTTCAGAGATATAGTCCATATCTACTCCGGCATTATGTAGATTGGTAGCAAACGAGTGACGACACCATGTGCCGGACGGACAGATGGACTTATCCCAGTGTAGTACTTCATGGCATATTTTGATGACACGGTCTTTTACATTTGAGTTTTCCTGCATGGTGTATTTGCGGCGTAACTCTTCTGTTTCCGCACCTTTTAATATGTTGGGGAATACCACACCGCCACGAGTCGGA
>OHRA01000528.1_pt1 | contig 15365 bp, 14 predicted proteins | sample 1578241 | NCBI WGS metagenome assembly OHRA01 (sample SAMEA3879597, study PRJEB24766) | human gut metagenome | biome: human-associated habitat; feature: feces | place: USA | collected 1985/1987 | reverse complement strand
CCCTCCCCTCGGGGAAGGGACTTACCATCGCCCTCACGGGCTCTAAAAGCGGTGTTTCGCACTCGCGAAACTTGAGTTACTTAATTCAAAAAAAACAATGCAAATGCCAGCATGACTTCACGAAGTTCCTTCAGCGCGATGCTCAAGTTGTTTTCCACGGTATGCTTGGACACTCTCAGGCTCTCGGCAATCTCGTCATTGGTCTTTCCCTGATATCGGCTCATTGTGAATATCTTTCGTCGCTGTGCAGGCATCTGCCCCACCACGAGGCGGATCAGCAGTTCCTTTTCCTTGCAATAATATTCCTGCTCGACGTCGGTATCGTCCAGAATGGACAATTCCGATATTTCGACCATAATCCGTTTGCCCCGGAAGTAATTGAGCGCGGCATTTCTGGTCATTCTATAAATATAGGTACTGATGGACTTGATTTCCGGAAGCGAGGCCCTCATCGTCCATATCTTGACGAATATGTCTTGTGCGATATCCTCAGCCGCCTTGTCGTCTTTCAGAAAATTGACAAGAAACACCTTGACTTTAGGGAAAAACATATCGAACAAAGTCCTGAAGGCTTCGTGATCTCCCCTAGATATGCTTTCCAAAAGGCTTGTAGCGTCTGTCAACATACACACATGTTTACGTCGGCAAAAATAGGTGATTTTGTCAACATTCCCAAGAGGGTCCGTGCTTGCAGTGACTGGCAAACGTCTCCATAATCACTCATACCCGTCGGCGGGACGCGGCCACGCCCGATTTCTGGAAGCGTTGATTTTCAATGAGTTGCAAAACGGAGCGTGGAAACGTGGCCAAAAAAAGGCTGCGTTTCCACGCTATGGTTAAATTGATATCTGATTATCAACGAGTTACAAAACAGCCCGTGGCCGCGTCCCGACAGTGCAGGCTAGTCTTCCGGAACATATTCCAGGATGTCGCCGGGTTGGCAGCCGAGGGCACGGCAGAGGGCTTCCAGGGTGGAAAAGCGCACTGCCTTCGCCTTGCCTGTTTTCAGAATGGAAAGATTCGTGGCGGAGATACCGACTTTTTCAGCCAGTTCTCCGCTCGACATCTTCCTGCGGGCCAGCATAAGATCTATATTGACTGTAATCGGCATAATTGTTATTCAGTAGCCTCCCCTTCTGTCTTGGCCGGCTGTTCCTCCGCGCCCTTGAGATAACTTGGAAGATTCATGCCTGCCATCTTGAACAGCTCGTCAAGCGGCGGAACAGACTGCATCATACCGGAAATGAAATTGGCAGTTGACGTCTTTCCGTCACCCTTGCCGTTGCCGTCCCATACGGTAACCTTGTCGATCTTGATGCCTTTGACAGCCTCGACCTGAGTCTTGACAAGTTCAGGAAGCTTGTCCGCGATAAGCATGAGCACAGCCTTCTGCGCATCACCCTCGGCAGCACCGACAAGCCTCTGGAAACCCTCAGCCTGCCTGGTAAGAATCTCCTCGATACCCTTCGCCTGGGCAGCCATTTTCGCATAAATTGCATCAGCCTCACCCTGAGCCGTCCTGCGCAATTTTTCAGCCTCCGCCTCGGCGTCAATGATGGCCTTCTCCTTTTCAATCTGTGCAGGTACGACAATGTTTGCCTGCTGGGTAGCCTGTTCCCTGGCAGCACGCGCAAGTTCGGCATTCTGTTCAGCCTTATATGCTTCCTCCATCGCCTTCGCAGCCTGGACCTTCTCGGCAGCTATAGCAATTCTTGCAGCCTCGGCCTCCTTTTCACGCCTGATGGCATCGGAATTGGCAATCGCTATCTTGGAATTGTTCTCACCCTCGACCGCCTTGGCATTGGCATCCGCAGTGGAAATTCTGGTATCGCGGACGGTTTCCGCAATGCGGATATCCTTGTCCCTATCTGCCTCGGCCTTACCGATTTCACCGAAACGGTTCTGCTCGGCGACACTCTTCTTGGCATCATTGATCGCCTTGGCCGCAGCCTCCTTTCCGAGAGCCTCGATGTAGCCTGACTCGTCACGGATATCGGTGACATTCACATTGATAAGCTTCAGACCGATCTTGCGGAGCTCCGCCTCGACATTGGTACTAACATTGGCGAGGAACTTGTCTCGGTCGGAGTTGATTTCCTCGATGTCCATGGTCGCGATGACGAGCCTGAGCTGTCCGAAAAGGATATCGGTGGCGATATTCTGGATATTCTCGATGGTGAGTCCGAGGAGACGCTCTGCCGCATTGGTCATATTCTCGGGCTCCGTGGATATACCGACGGTGAAGCGGCATGGCACGTCAACACGGATATTCTGCTTGCTGAGCGCATTGGTAAGGTTGCATTCGATGGAAATCGGGGTAAGATCCAGGAACGAATAGCTCTGGAAAACAGGCCAGATGAAAGCGGCACCGCCGTGAATACACTTGGCAGACGACGACCCGCCGTTCTTGTTCCTCCTTGTCTTTCCGTAAATTACGAGAATCTTGTCTGACGGACAACGCTTATAGCGGTTAAGTATTGCGGCCAATGTGACTATGAGCACGACCACCGCAATCGCAATGATGATAATTATTTCCATATCACAATGTATTAGGTGTTATTAAATAATCAGAGATTCCAGCGGTTCCACGAGCAAGGTACTGGAATCTATCACTTCCACCACCTTGATCTGTGCACCGGTAGTGATTGTGTCACAATCAGTTACCGCATCGTATTCGCGTACGGATTCATTGATGACAATCTGCACTTTTCCCGTTCCCTTCCTCTCTCCGGGAATCGTCAGATAGACTTTTCCCTGGCATCCGACCGCGGATTTATAGACATCTATATTTCCCGACTGCTGCATCCCGGCCAGCCACTTGAACATCAGCATGACGACGGTGACGAGGACCGCGCCTACGAAAAACGCCAGCAGCAGGACCAATGCCTCCGAACGGAATTTCCCATGCATCAATATCGCCGTCCAGCTGAATCCGAGGAAGAAATTCACCAAGTTCCTGAATGTGAACAGGTTCATCGAGGAATCGCCGACGAAATCGGGATTCATGTCCATCCCGCCGCCGAGATCAGTGTCAATGCCGCCCAAATCCGTATCAGAGTCGACTCCGACGAATGTGAGTATACTCTGAATAATAAAAGTCAATGACGTAGCTATGGCGATGCACCATAGAATTTTCATAAACAAGTCCAGTGAAGTCCACCATTCAGTAATCATAGCAAATATTTTTTCGGGGCAATGCCCCAGGTTGTTTCCGCTAATATAAAAACTTTTTTACGAATAACGATAAATTTTCTTCAAAATTCGTAAAGATTTTACATTTTCGGAGTTTTTTTACGCGCCCGGTCGGTGGTGGGGCTTCCACGAAACGGGGAAATTGTCGGCGGGATGCGGCCACGCCCTATTTCTGGAAGCATTGATTTTCAATGAGTTATAAAATGCAGCGTGGAAACGCAGACTTTTTTTTGCCGCGTTTCCACGCTCTTGCGAAAATGGTATTTGATTATCAATAAGTTACGAAATCAAGCGTGGCCGCATCCCGCCAGGACCGGCTGCATAGTCATCCGGAAATTATCGCGTAAGCGAGCCGACATTGTCCGTGAATATGGCTTCGCGGTCATCAGGGCCGACGGTGGAGAAGGCGACATTGTCCAGGACGACCTCGGCGACATTGCGGAAATACGCTCCGTAGGACGGGAAATACGGCCATTGGTCGAAAGGCATTGAGGCTATTTTCGCGCCCAGACCCGGCTCCGGAATACCGATGAATGAGAATGAAGAGTTCCGGATAGTCACCTTGTCGGTTGTCGCGCTCCCCCAGCTTTTCACTGACAATGCCATACGGCGGCAATCGGAAGCATGATAGTTTTCTATCGTAACGTCGGTGCAATGATTGTCATCCAGCAATGTCATGCAGAAAGGCGACAGCACATTTTCCGCGGTACAGTCCTTAATATAAATGCCTGATAATGTGCCAGGTGCATCTCCCCATCCGCCCGGCTCAAAAATCATGGCATGGAGCATTTCGCCACCTTTGTCAGACCTAGTGCGATGCGGGGAACGGCCGGGGCCGACGAATGTGCAGCCTGAAACAAGGACATTTTCAGACGGCATGATCATACGGAGTCCATTGCAGGAAGAATTGAACCGGCACCTGTCGATCACCATGTCATGCCAATATCCGCCGGCCATGCTGTCATCGCCGGTAGAAAAATCGCAATCACTGACATTGACATTATCCCCTCCTCTGATGTGGATGCCGTCCCAGCCGCCGGTAATCCGGAGGCCATTGAATTGACTGTCAGTCAGTTCGTAGCCGAGAATTGCATAATTCGAGGAATTGTCAATGCTGATTCCCGACATCTTGAAACCGGACGTTTCAGCGACAAGCACAGTGTGCGGCCCGCGCATTCCCTCTTCGCCGAGAGGATTGCCAATGCTGCCGCCGTCAATTCTGCCGGACCCGGTAATGGACGCTCCGTCAGCACGATAAGCTATGACAAGGGCCTGTGACCAGATGGTGTCCGAAGCGCAGTTCTGATTTGCCGTACCGACGCCGGTGTCATATCTGGACATATCCTTGTCGGTGATGTAATGACCATACGAAGCCAGATCCGGATTCGCCAAAATCGCCGCACCGTCTTCCAATTTCAGTTCCACGCCGGCTTTCAGATAAATGGTGCCGCTCATGAATCCGCCTGCCGGAACGATGACAGTACCGCCGCCAGCGCGGTTGCAGCTATCTATGGCAGCATTGATTATCAATGAATTGTCGAACTCCGGATCGGTTTTCGCACCCAAATCGGTGATTTTCAATGACAGGCTACGGGAGCATGCGGTCAATGCCAGGAATGTGGCCAATATTGCGGAAAGATGTCTCATAAAGTATTGTAATTTCAATGTTCACCTAACGAAAAAGGCGTTTCAAAACTTCCGTTTCAAAACGCCCTTCGGTTGAGATACCACGACTCGAACGTGGACTAAGTGAACCAAAATCACTTGTGCTGCCATTACACCATACCTCAATTCATCTTGGCAAAGATAGGATTAATTTCGCTTTCTGCCAAAAGTATTTCGCTCCAGACGCGTAAAATCTACATAACGCGCTGTAATAATGCCATTTTTGTCGACACGGATGATATACGGAAGTGACGTCAAATCAAATGAATCCAGCAAGGCTTCCTCGGGCTGCATCTTCACGAAAAGCACACGCATTTTCCTGTCGGCCGACATGAGCCGCTCCGCAGAAGCGATATTGTCCTGACATGAACTGCATTCCTCGTCATAGAACATGATATAGGTATCGCGTCTGAGCCGTGAAAGCTGCCAGGTCTTCTGACGGCGCTGTTTCCACATGCCGTTTTCTGCAGAACGCCCATGCGCCTGTACGCCGCTCACCTCCACGTCAGGCACCGGGCTTCCCGGCATTGCCCTGGAGAGGAGATCCGACATCGTCCTTGCGTATCCTATGATTTTCAGCGAATCGGACGGAGTGTCCCAGACATCCTGTCTGGACAGTATGTATTTATCAGTCAAATACTTGCACGCCTCCTTATAACACCCTTCAGGCATTATCGAAAGATAATAGAACAAGTCTCCGACAGCCTCCTTGAAGGCGGAAGGACTAGAGGCTGTACGTGCGGCAATCCTATCGGAAACGCCATTTATGTCCGCGGTGCTGATATCCTCGCCGAAAGAAGCGAAAATATCGCCCAACTTTTTCATTGATTCTGGTGAGCCATACTCGTAATCATCTGAAGAATAGATGTTCCGGAGCATTGCACCGAGAGCGGGCACATCCAGGCGACGGCCTAGAACAGCATTGTCCTTACCTATCAGGAACATCTGCGGGGTCTTGAGCACGCCGTATTTCCTCTGGAAGTCGGAGGACAGTTCAGGGTCCCAGAAATGACGGACATTGACCTGCGGCGAACTGACTTCGAGCCGGGCCTCGCGGTATTTTTTCCAGGCTAGACTGTCCGAACCGACATAGACGGCATCGACGTCGAGCGGATAGCTGACGGCATTGAGCCAGGTCCTCAACATTACAGTCTGGACCAGACAGTCAGGGCATCCCGTATCGTAGAAGTACAATACGGAATAACGTTTCGACGGTTGAGCGAAAAGATTGGTTTCCATGCCTTTGTCATCCTTCATCACAAGTTCCGGCGCCTTCTCCCCCACCAGCGACTGACGATTGAAATCCGCAAAGATTCTGGCGTTCATCAGGTCAATGTCGTTCTTCATGCGGACTTTCCCGGTGAAGAACCAGTTGTCGGCAATGTCAATGGCCACGGCCTCGACTCCCATCACCGCAGATTTCACATAGCTGGCGTACAGGTACAACGCAACATGCTGGCGTACAAGGGAATCCGTACAGCTGGAAATGAGGAACGAGCATTCTTCCTTCTGTGCCTCGACATCCAGCGGCTCTATTGCCTTCACATATCCGGCCAGTTTCGCATCCAAAGCATTGAACACGGCCGTATCCGCTTCCTGTGCCCGTGCGGGCAGAAGGAGCGAAAGCGCGAAAAACGCCGATAAAGCTATATGTTTCAATGCATTGAACATCTTATTTGGCCTCCGGTAGAACGACTCCTTCCGGGAGGAAGAGCGAGGTGTCGCCGTGATGTTTCAGTATGTCGCGCACCGCGGAGGACGAAATATGCGCAAACTCCTGAGCTGTAGGGATTATGATGGTCTCGACATCAGGTGCAAGCCTGCGGTTCGCATCAGCGATGGAGCGTTCCGTCTCGAAGTCTATCATATTACGGACTCCACGCACGATGTGGTGTATTCCAAGTTCATGGCAAGTGTCGATTGTCAAATTGTCATATTTTATGATGCTGACGCCCTCCAGGCCCTCGACAGCTTGACTTATGATGGCAATGCGCTGGTCCATGTCGAAGAAGCCGCGCTTGTCCTGGTTGATGCCGACAGCGACGACGACTTCATCGAACATTGTCAATGCCCTTTTAAGAATATTGAGATGTCCCGCCGTAAAAGGATCGAAGGATCCGGGGAACAATGCTTTTGTTTTCATTACACTAATAATAAACTGTTTCGCAAATATAAGAGTTGTCATGCAAATTGAGGTTCGTATCTGCTCGAAAGTTGCAAGCCCAACGCACTTTTACTACGTTACCCTCACCCTAAATCCCTCCCCTCGGGGAAGGGACTTACCGTCGCCCTTACGGGCTTTAATAATAATTATAGTTCCGCAAATATCTGAACATGATTATAATTGCCAGTCGATGGGAGTTTTTCCTTCCGACTGGAGGATTTCATTGGTCTTGGAAAAATGCCTGCAACCGAAGAACGCGCCGCGAGCCAGAGGAGATGGGTGCGCTGCTTCCAGAACGAAATGCCTGGATGTATCAATGAGCGCCTTCTTGCTGCGCGCGAAATTTCCCCACAAAAGGAAGACCACACCTTCGCAATGCTCTGATATATAGCTTATGACAGCGTCCGTAAACTGTTGCCAGCCGATGGCGCTATGCGACGTAGGCTCCCCTGCGCGCACTGTCAGGACGGCATTCAGAAGCAGCACTCCCTGCTCGGCCCATTTTCTCAAATCCGGGTTGCCGCTCATCCGGACACCCAAGTCGCTTTCGATCTCCTTGAAGATATTTTTCAATGAAGGAGGCGCAGGGACACCGGCAGGAACGGAAAAGGACAAGCCCATGGCCTGTCCATAGCCATGATACGGGTCCTGACCCAATATCACGACTTTCACCTTGTCTACCGGAGTAAGTTCGAATGCCTTGAAAATATCTTTCCCCGGAGGAAAAACCTGACGTCCTTCAGCCTTTTCCTTGTGAAGATATTGCACCAGGGAAGCGAAATACGGTTTATCGAACTCGCTCTGCAATGCTTCTTTCCAGCTTTCTTCTATCTGAACATTCATTTCTGGAACACGAATCTTAATACATCGTCAATGGTCTTGACATACTCGAACGTAAGACCTTCGATATATTTTTCATTGATATCCTCGATATCCTTCCTGTTGTCTTCCGAGATGACGATAGCGGTGACGCCGGCCCTTTTAGCGGCGAGGATCTTCTCCTTGATGCCGCCTACTGGAAGCACACGGCCCCTCAACGTCGTCTCGCCCGTCATTGCAATGCCTTTCCTTACAGGCTCGTTTCTAAGTGCGGAAAGCATTGAACATACGAGAGTTATGCCGGCAGACGGACCATCCTTAGGGGTCGCGCCCTCAGGGACATGCACATGGATGTCGTGAGCGTCAAACTCCTTGGAATCCATCTTCGCGAGTTCCGGATGCGCCTTGATATATTGGTACGCAATCGTGGCGGACTCCTTCATGACATTGCCGAGATTTCCGGTCATTGTCAGCTGTCCCTTGCCCGCGCTCACGGAACTTTCGACGAACAGAATCTCGCCGCCCATCTGCGTCCACGCCAGGCCGGTAACGACGCCGACTCCCTCGTTTCCGCTCTGCTTGTCATGGAAGGCGGTAGGAAGACCGAGGTACTCCTTCAAGTGTTCCTTCTTGATGACGGAAGGGAACGCCTGGTCCATGGCAATCTTCTTCGCCGTCACGCGCGCAATCTTCGCAATCTGCTTCTCCAGACCACGCACGCCGGACTCATGTGTGTACTGGTCAATGATTTCGGCCAATGCACTTTTATCAATGCGGAGTTCCTTCTTGCCGATTCCGTGCTCTTCAAGTTCGCGAGGCAGGAGGAATTTCTTGGCGATTTCCATCTTCTCTTCCGCAAGATAGCCGGTGACATTGATAAGTTCCATTCGGTCCAGAAGTGCCGGCTGAATGGTGGAAATGTCATTGGCAGTCGTGATGAACAGGACATGGGACAAGTCATAGTCCACGTCCAGATAGTTGTCATGGAACGTCACATTCTGTTCAGGGTCAAGCACTTCCAGCAATGCGGAAGACGGGTCGCCCTTGAAGTCGCTGCTGAGCTTGTCGATTTCATCGAGCACCATTACAGGATTGGAAGTGCCCGCCCTGGAAATGCCGTTCAGAATCCTGCCAGGCAATGCGCCGATATATGTCTTCCGGTGTCCACGGATTTCAGCCTCGTCGTGCATGCCGCCAAGGGCGATACGCACGTATTTCCTGCCGATAGCCTTGGCAATGGACTTGCCGAGACTCGTCTTGCCGACTCCCGGAGGACCGTAGAGACAGAGGATAGGTGATTTCATGTCCCCGCGCAATTTCAGCACTGCGAGATATTCAATGATTCTTTCCTTTACCTTCTCCAGTCCGTAATGGTCGTCGTCCAGCACCTTCTGCGCATGCTTCAAGTCCAGATTATCCTTGGAAAGATGATTCCAAGGGAGTTCAAGCATGAACTTGACATAATTATATTGTATGCTGTAATCCGGAGATGACGGATTGTATTTCTCAAGTTTGGCAATTTCCTTCTCGAAAATCTCCTTTACGGAATCAGGCCAGTCTTTCTTCGATGCTTCGGCACGCAGTTTTTCTATCTCCTCATCATCGTCCATACCAAGTTCTTCCTGGATTGTACGAAGCTGGTTGTTAAGATAATACTCCCTCTGCTGCTGGTCGATTTCGTTCTTCACCTTGGAGTTGATTTCCTGTTTGATCTTCAGGAGTTCAACCTGTGTGTCAAGAACATTGAGCAACTTCATTGCCCTAACTTTAAGATCCTCATATTTAAGGAGTTCGACCTTATCGAAGAAGTTTTCGACGTCGATGGTCGTGGCGATGAAATTCACCAGGAAATTGAAATCCTCGATGGACTTGACGGCATTGGCAGCCTCCTTGGGCGCGAACGACGACGACTTGATGATGGCGGACGCCTTTTCTTTCAGCGAATCTGCAATCACCTTGATTTCAGGGTCTTCAGGGTTCGCCTCGAACTCTTCCAGATATCTCACGTGAGCACGCAGATACGGCTCGGAAGAGACGACATCCTCGATTTCGAATCTTTTAAGTCCCTGCAGCACAGCAGATATCGTACCGTCAGGCATTTCAAATGTCTTGATGATGCGGGCTACCGTACCGAATGGGAACAAGTCGTCCAGAGCCGGATCCTCCACGCTTACGATCAGCGAATTCGACTTATGGGCATCTTCTATGAGTTTTATGGATTTGTCGCGGCCGATGGTGATCGGGAAAATCGAGCCCGGAAAAATGACAGCATTTCTCAATGCCAGCAACGGCAATGTGTCAGGCATGGCGATGTCTTCCGTATGTGACGGTATCTCTCCACTCATGACAGGAATAATGCTGACTTCTGCCCCGGCGGGCGAAAACATATCCGAATATTTATCAATCATACACTTATATTATAAATCATCACTACTACACCCTACTGCCAATTTGGCATTGACAGCAGCATTTGTTTCACAGACCTACATTAGTCAATCTTTATGCCAATGCAAATTTGAGGAAATTTAGTCAGTAAATAAAATAAACGCACGTAAATTCCTGCATAAAAGTTTGTTAATAAAAAAAATAAACGTACCTTTGCTGACCGATTTTGATTTGAAATCTTTAGTAAGAGTTAAAAATAATAAGTTATCATGACCAAAGCAGAGATCGTAAACGAGGTTGCTAAGTCAACCGGACTTGAGAAAACAACAGTACAGACTGTTGTCGAGGCTTTCATGGAGAGCGTCAAGGATTCCCTCGCAAAGGGCAATCCTGTATATCTTCGTGGTTTCGGCAGCTTCATCATCAAGCACAGAGCTGAGAAGGCTGCCCGTAACATCACCAAGAACACGACCATGACAATCCCGGCACACGACATTCCGGCTTTCAAGCCAGCGAAGGTGTTCGTATGTACTGTTAAGAAATAATCAATAAAAATCTTTTAATCTATGCCAAGCGGTAAAAAGAGAAAGAGACATAAGATGGCAACGCACAAACGTAAAAAGCGTTTGCGCAAGAACAGACATAAGAAGAAGTAATTTTTCAGTGTCTGCCATTTTAGCAGTCTGCTAAGAGAGAGAGGCTGACCGGTAGTCCGGACGGCCTCTTTAGTTTTTTGTGAAGAGGCATTGCCTTTTCTGCCTATTAAATTAATATTGATTTATCCTGATGGAGTCTGAGAAAGAATCAGTCAAAGATCTGATTGTAGATGTCAGCGAGGAGGAGGTAAGGTTAGCCTTATTGGACAACCACCGTCTCATCGAATTGAACAAGGAGTCCAGTAACGGTCACAGCTTCACTGTCGGGGATGTATTCCTCGGCAAGGTGAAGAAAGTGATGCCCGCGCTGAATGCGGCGTTTGTAGACATCGGAGACGAAAAGGAAGCATTTATCCACTATCTGGATTTGGGTCTGTATTTCAATGCGTTCGACGAATTCGTCCGCAAGACAAATACTAACACCAACGCCAATGATTTGTTCACCGGCATTGAACTTGGTCCGATCCTCGCAAAGGAGGGGCAGATCGAGAATCATCTAAAACCGGGACAGATGGTGATCGTCCAGATCGTAAAGGAGCCGATTTCGACAAAGGGTTCGCGACTCACAGCTGAGATTTCATTGGCAGGACGCAATATTGTACTCCTCCCTTTCGCAAAGAAAGTGAGCATATCCCAGAAGATAGCATCCAAGGAAGAGAAAAAGAGACTTGAGACACTTGTCAGGAGCATTCTCCCGCCGAATTACGGTGCGATTATCCGCACTGCCGCTGAAGGAAAGAACGCGGCAATTCTGGTTTCAGAATTGAAGTCGCTCATCAGCAAATGGGAGAGTTCATGGACGAAGTTGTCCAAATCCAAGAATGTCCAGCTGCTCTTTACAGAGTACAGCAAGACCACCACGATTCTCCGCGATCTTTTCAATGATTCTTTCTCGAACATCTATGTCAATGACCAGAAAGAATATGAGGAAATCAAGAAGTACATCGCTCAGATTTCCCCGGACAAGGAAAAAATCGTGAAATTCTATGACGGCGACGAGCCTTTGTTCGACAAGTTCGATGTCACGAGGCAGATCAAGAGTTCGTTCGGAAAGGTGGTTCCTATAAAACAGGGGGCATATCTGGTAATAGAATCGACAGAGGCTCTCAATGTGGTAGATGTCAATAGCGGTATCAGGGCCAAGACCAATGATCAAGAGGAAAACACTTACGAAGTGAACCGCTACGCAGCCGAAGAGATAGCAAGACAGCTGCGGCTCAGAGATATGGGAGGCATCATCATCGTGGACTTCATAGACATGGAGAACCAGGAGCACAAGAATGGCCTCTACAAGTTCATGTCAGAGTTGATGCAGGAGGACAGGGCCAAGCATAATGTGCTGCCGCTCACGAAGTTCGGCCTCATGCAGATAACCAGACAGAGAATCCGTCCGGTGACACAGATCAACACTGAGGAAGTGTGTCCGGTATGTCACGGCACAGGCAAGATTTCTCCGAGCATTGTCATCGACGAAGAAATAGAGCGCAAGATTGCATTCTATACCAACGAGAAAAATATCCGGTCATTCATTCTCAAGACCGGGCCTGTACTTGGAGCATACATTTCGAGGGGATTCAATTCTTTCCTGAGAAAGTGGAAAAGGAAGTACAAATGCAAGATCAGACACGAAGAGGTCCTGGACTTCAGTGTCCTGCAGAATGAAATTTATACCGATAGCGGCGAAAGGCTGGACAGCTAGTTTCCCCACGGTAACCTGATGAAAGCAGGTCGGGCGCAGTGCCCGGCCTGTTTTTTTGTTTTCTCGCCAGAGAGATTTTCCGCGCCGTGATTCCCGACATGTAACCGCAAAGCCGGGGTGCATTGATTAGAAACACATTGGCATATCTGAGACTTTTTCCGGGATGGACTTTATGTTTTCAAAATTTTATATATTTGTAACATACAGCTGTTTTGATTATTCACTTAAAGAGTATTGATAATATGAAAAAGGTATTCAATCTTCTTGTCTCTTTCGTTCTGATTGCGGGATTTTCCGCTTGTAGTAAGGACGATTCAGGCAATCAGCAACAGGAACCGGAATATCCGAGTCCTACCCCTGTTCCGTCAGCGGACTACAAAGGTCTTGCATTCATTTCTTCCGGAGAATCCACTGTCCGGCTTGCACAAGTGGGGACCCCGTATGAAATTTCATTGGAATACAGCACTGATGAATCCCATTGGAAGCCATACACCATAGGGGAAACGATTACTTTGGCGGACAGTACATTTTTACTGTTCAGAAGCGGAGAGCATAAAAATCGCAAATTCAGTAAGGATGACGAAAATTACTATCATTTCGAGATTTCCGGTCCCATCTCTGCACAAGGGAATATCATGTCATTGTTAAACAGGGATTTCTCTACTCCGCTTACATTCTATGGATTTTTCGCATTATTTGAAGGATGCACAAGCCTGCTGTCTGCGCCTGAACTCCCGGCAACAACAATGGAACAGGGCTGCTATTCCCAAATGTTCGCAGGATGCACATCTCTGAAATCTGCCCCTGAACTCCCGGCCGATTGGCAACTAATTGTTATCGGTATATGTTCCGTGGATGTTCCGCTCTGACATCTGCCCCGGAACTCCCGGCAACAACAATGGAACAGGGCTGTTATTTCGGAATCTTCTCTGAATGCACAGGGTTGACATCCGCGCCTGAACTCCCGGCCAATGTGTTGGCAAACAATTGTTATGGATGGATGTTCAAAGGATGTTCCGCTCTGACATCTGCGCCTGAACTCCAGGCAACAGAAATGGGATCCTATTGTTATAACGGTATGTTCGCAAACTGTACGAAACTGACATCCGCACCCGAACTCCCTGCTAAAAGGTTGGAGTCCAATTGCTACAATTGCATGTTTGAGGGATGCACAAGTCTCACATCGGCTCCGGAACTTCCGGCGAAAGAACTTATTCGCAATTGTTATCAGCTTATGTTTAAAGATTGCAGCAAGCTCCGATATGTCAAAGCATTGTTCACAACCAGCCCATCAGAAGAAACCACAAAAGACTGGCTCAGCGGTGTGGCGGCTTCCGGAACATTCGTCAAGAGCAAAAATGCCACTTGGAACGTGACGGGCGTACACAGCATTCCGAAAGGATGGAAAATTGAAACTCAGTAGCCTGTCATTTATCGTGACTCATGTCGTTTTGTTTTTTCACTTAAAGAGTATTGATAATATGAAAAAGATATTCAATCTTATTGCCTCATTCGTTCTGCTTGCGGGATTTTCCGCTTGCAATAAGGATGGTTCCGACAAACCGGGTCTTCCCCCTGCCCCTGTCCCGACAGTAAACTACAAGGGTCTTACGTTCATTTCTTCCGGAAAGTCCACTGTCTGTCTTGCAAAAGTGGGGGCTCCGGATGAAATCACATTGGAATACAGCACCGATGAGTCCCAGTGGAATCCATATACAATAGGGGAAAAGATTTCAATGGCGGACGGCTCATTTTTACTGTTCAGAGCCGGCGAGCAGAAAAATCTCACATTCAGCAAGGGCTCCGATAGTTACTATCATTTCGAGATTTCCGGTCCCGTCACTGCTCAAGGGAATATCATGTCATTGTTAGACAGGGATTTCTCCACCCCGCTTTCAACGAATGCATTTTTCGCTTTATTTGAAGGATGCACAAGCCTGCTGTCTGCGCCGGAACTCCCGGCAACAACAATGGAACAGGGCTGCTATTTCCGAATGTTCGCGGAATGCACAGGGTTGAAATCCGCACCTGAACTACCGGCCAAAGAATTGGCATACAATTGTTATGGGTGGATGTTCAAAGGATGTTCCGCTCTGACATATGTTCCTGACCTCCCGGCAACAGAAATGGTATCCTATTGTTATAACAACATGTTCGCAAACTGTACGAATCTGAAATTTGCACCCGAACTTCCGGCGATAAGATTGGATATTGGTTGCTATCATTGTATGTTTGAGGGATGTACAAGTCTTACATCGGCTCCGGAACTTCCTGCAACAGAGCTTGTGAGCAATTGTTATGAGTTTATGTATAAAGACTGCCGCAATCTCCGATATGTCATAGGGCTGTTCACAACCGAGCCGTCAGAAAAAACGACAAAAGACTGGCTCAGCGGTGTGGCGGCTTCCGGCACCTTCATCAAGAGCAAAAAAGCGACTTGGGACGTAACAAGCGCACATGGCGTTCCGGAAGGATGGAAAATTGAAACTTGGTAAGACAGCTCACCTGCAAACATAACCTCGCGTTTTTCATTTTTCAACCATCGCCATTATACTTTTGGTCGTTTCGTCCGTAAAAGTATAGGTAAATTGAAAGAAATTGGCCGCCCGATAGTCGTTTCCTTGTCGTGCGGTAGTAACAAACGAGAAACAGGCTAATTATTACGCTGCTCCCAATCAGCAAACAATTCATCAATATGTTGTTCCGTTGCCATGGCGCCTCCCTGCCAGGCATCGAATAGAAATGGCACTGCGACACAGGGGGGGGGCAACATGGAGATAATTTT
>OHRA01000525.1_pt1 | contig 15388 bp, 11 predicted proteins | sample 1578241 | NCBI WGS metagenome assembly OHRA01 (sample SAMEA3879597, study PRJEB24766) | human gut metagenome | biome: human-associated habitat; feature: feces | place: USA | collected 1985/1987 | reverse complement strand
AATGCAAGCCCCCGTAGTAAGTGTTGAGGTCAAAGCGGATGTCGTAACGGTCGGTGCGCTCGTCAAATACCAATGCTCCTGTTCTCTGTGCCATAAAAAATCCTCCTTTTGTTGTTTACAGGCTTTCGCCCGGTTTGAATGAATAATAGTCCGGGTCGCCGTACTGCGGCTTTTTCGGTGACAGTGCGCCGCTTGCCATGTCATGGGCGACAAGGGAAGTGTAGTAGTTGCCGATAGTGGACGGGGCATTGAAAAGGGCTGCTTTCAGATATTGCTTGATGTTGCGGATTTTGGTTGTGTTCTCCCGCATACAGTCAAGCACAAAGCGGATATGCTCGCCGTCCAGCTTCATAAACTTTGACTTCACAAGCTCTGCCGGGTAGTCGTCCCCCGCAATCCGCACCCGCTTCCTTGCGGTGCATACTGTTTCAAGCATGAGGTCTACAATCTCGTCAAGCCTGTCACCGTCAAATCTCATGTCCTGTTTGAGAATGTCGTAGTCGATATTGTCCTTGATGATTTCCCGGTATATCTCTACTGCGCTCTGTGCTGCCGCTTCCGTTCCTTTCCGTTCCGGCGGCGTAGCCGCTTCTCTGCAAGGAGAGGGGTTAGGGGAAAGGATAGGAATGGAATGGGTACTTGATAAATCCGTATTTGATTTTTCTTTTTTTGGTAAGTCAGTTCTTTGTATATCTTTATTTAATTGCGTTGGATTTTCCAACGTAGGTTTTTCCAATGTTGGTTTTTCCTGCGTTGGATTATCCAATGTTGGATTTTCCAATGTAGGTAAATCCGGCGTAGGCGGCTGCGGCTGCTCGAATATCACATAGTCCGCGCCCCGCAAGCGTCCTTTCTCGTCGCGCTCCCTTGAACGGACGATATACCCGGCGCGTTCAAGCTCCTTAATGGCTTCGCGGATAGCGTCTATCTTCTCCCGGTTGATAAGGGATAAGCCTTTCAAGGTGTAGTCCCAATCTTCGGGGAGTGACAGCATTTGCGACAACAGCCCCTTTGCCTTTAAGGAAAGCTCCTTGTTGCGTAGGTGGTGGTTGCTCATTACGGTGTAGCCCTTGTTTCGTTCCACCCGGAAAACTGCCATAGTAAATCACTCCTTTTGCTGTGGATTTGTTACGCAGTAGAAGCGCGGTTTCGGGGGATAAGGTATAAATCCCTTTCCGCGCCAGATACGCGCCCGGAAAACCGCTTGTAGCAAGGCTTTTTCTGCCCCTACTGCGTAACAAAGGGCATGAAAAAAGCGGCGTTCCTGTTCTCCCATGTAGAGAGTAAGAAACGCCGCTTCTGCGTCGTATTCAGTTTTTAGTACAATACCCTGCTTGTCCGTCGCTCGAAAAACCTTGATTTTCCAGTGTTTTCAAAAGTATCGTTATCTAACGTCAGCTTTTGACAGACCTGGATTTGAACGGATGATGAATGATGTCAGGGAAGGTAAAATAAACTGTATTCTGGTAAAGGATTTCTCACGATTTGGAAGAAATTATATCGAAACTGGCAACTATCTGGAAAAGATTCTTCCTTTTATGAAAGTGCGGTTTATTTCTGTATGTGACAACTATGATTCATTTGCACCGGATGCCAAGAATCAGGAATTATCCATGAATATCAAGAATCTGGTGAATGATGCTTATGCGAAAGACATTTCCGCAAAAGAACGGGCAGCGAAACGTATTGCACAGAAAAATGGTGAATATGTGGGATCTACAGCTCCATACGGATATTGTGTGGAAAAGATAAATGGAATTTATAAGTTGATGGTGGAACCGGAAGCTGCAAAGATTGTCCGCAGGATTTTTGAAGAATATGCTTCGGGAGATGGCGTACAGAGCATTATTGACAGGCTGTTTGAGGATAGGGTACATCGGATTTCAGATTATAACCAATATCATCATGTGTACTGTCAGGACGGAGAGAACCTTCATCAGTGGGGAAATTCTTCGATACGTGCGGTGTTGAACCGAAATAATTATTATGGTGATCTGGTTCAGAGAAAATATGAATCCAGATTTCAAAGAGGTGAAAAATGGTGTGACATACTGGACCAGAGTCAGTGGATTATTACGCCAAATGCCCATGAGCCAATTATTAGCAGAGAATTGTTTGAAAAAGCACAGGTCAGGCTAAAAGCAGCACAACAGAAAGCAACAAAAACTACTGCAGGGTGGGAAGATGATGAAAGAGCATTTTACAATGTATTCTATTGTGGTGATTGTAAGCGGAAAATGTGTACACGTAGATACAGAGGCAATGTGTATTACTTTTGCAATGCTGCCTGGTATCGGGATGAAAGAAAATGTAGTCACAAATCTATTTCCGAAGAGAAGCTGCAGAAAATTGTCCGTTCGGAGCTAACCAGACAGTTTCAGTTATCTGGATTGCGGAAAAAGGATATGTCTGCTATAAGCAGTGCGGTATTTCTTTCCAAAATCAAAGAAGTTCAAACAGAAATCAGAAAACTGGATATAGATATGGAAAAACGTTCAGAAAAACTGGCACAGGCATTTATGCAATATAAAGAGGGGGAACTTTCCAAAGAAGCCTATATAGAAATGAAAGATGACCGTAATAGCTGGAAAGAGTTCTGCGAAGAGAGAAAGAAGTCTTTAGAGCAGACCATACGAAAGCTGGAAAAACAGCAGAAAGAAGAAGCCAGATTTTTACGAAGCCTGCTGGAGCTGGATGGGACAACCAGAATCAATGCGGAACTTGCGGAGGGCTTGATTGAAAGTATGTATCTCTATGGTGATGGCAAACTGGAAATCAACTTCGGGTTTAAGGGGGCGGTAGAACATGAGTGATCAGAAACTGATTATTGGATATTACCGTCTTTCCATGGAAGATGATTCAGAGGGAGAAAGTAACAGCATTATCAATCAGAGAAAACTGGTAAAAGATTATATTTCCAATATACCGGAACTGGCTTCTATGCCATTTCAGGAGTTCTACGACGATGGATATTCTGGTTCCAGTATGGAGCGTCCGGCAATTAAGCAGGTTCTGGAACTTGCCAGGGAGAATAAAGTGCAGTGTATTGTGGTAAAAGATTTTTCACGTTTTGCCAGAAACTATATTGAGATGGGAACTTATCTGGAACAGATTTTTCCATTCCTGGGAGTACGATTCATTTCTATCTCAGACCGATATGATTCTAAAGATTATAAGGGAAAGAGTTCGGATATTGAAGTACAGTTTAAAGGACTGATAGCAGATTTTTATGTGAAAGACCAGTCCGTAAAGGTAAAAGCGGCAGTCAGTACCAGACGAGGAAAAGGTGAGTATTGCTGTGGCTCTGCACCGTATGGGTATCGAATCAATCCTGAAAATAAGAAAGAACTGGTGATTGTAGAGGACGAAGCAGAAGTGATTCGCAGAGTATTTGAACTGACAAATCAGCGGTATTCCAAGATGGAGATTTGTCGGTTATTTAATGAAGAGGGGGTACTGACTCCCTTGCAGTCCATGAGCAGACGACAGAAATCAGACAGCAAGAAAGCTGCATCAAGAGGACTGCAGTGGACGAGTGATATGATACGGAAGATTGTGGATGATAAAACTTATATAGGCTGTATGGTCTATGGAAAGACAAAAATTCCAGATCCCGGAACAGGGAAAGAAGTACCGGTACCGAGAAATCAGTGGAAAGTGATGGAAAATCATCACGAGCCGATCGTATCAAAAGAAATTTTTGAAAAAGCACAGTCCTTGCAGATCAGATACACCAAGAAAAGCAAATTCGACAGGGAAACAACATTGTTAGGTGGCTATGTGAAATGCGGAAATTGTCGCAGAAGCCTGACTTCAAGCAGTCCGGTTCATGGTCATATCCTTTATAGCTGTGCTTACAGTAAAGGAAAAGAAGATACAGGATGCTTTGCCGGAAAAGCTGATAACAAAATGCTAGAGCATATCGTGCTGGCAGAAATTAAGGCATATTTACGTCAGAATATCAGCCAGGAACAGATGCAGCAATCTATGAGAAAACAGCATACGGACAGCATAGAAGCCTATGAGCTGGAAAGTACGGACTGTGAAAAACGTCAGGAGCAGATAAAGCTTCAGAACCGTCAGAACTATGAGAAGTATCACGAGGGACAGATGAACCAGAAACAGTTCATGGAAGCCAAGAAGCAGTTGGAAGAAGAAAGAGAACGATTGCAGAAACGTATACAGGAGTTGGAAGAACTGATAAACGGTGAGAAAGAAATCCTGATGAAAAAGAATGTTCCGGTGGAGCAGATGTTGAAGTATTTAGGCTATGAGAATCTGACACGAGAGATGCTGGAAGAATATGTGCAGGGGATATATGTGTATGATGATGGGAGAGTGGAGGTGGAATGGAAATCACTGGCTTGATTTGTAGCAATAATGTAACGTCCACTACTACTGAACTTGTAGCAATGACGTTACATCCTCCCTGCTGATTTTGTGACAACAATATAACGTCCTCTGTTCCAAAACAACGGTTTTATGGGAAAAATCGAGGAAAAAGTGGCAAAAAAGTTTGTAGCAATGACTTGACATCCTCGGGGAGGTTGTGTATTGTTCAAAGCATCCCTGGTATGTGAAAGTTAAATGTATTCATCTGAAATATTTACAATCTGTGATTTTCGAAGAAGAATACCTTTTGTAATATTCACAAATTTCTTCAAAATACAATAAAACTTTTCAAAATTAACTTTAAGCTCTTGATAATAGATGGTTATTTTGAACTTAAATTAATATATTGAAAAATATCTAAAATTTGCGCGTATTTACTCATTTTAAATTCATAAAGATATTGTTGCTTAAGTGTGCTTGTGTTAAAATAAAAACAAAAGCTAATTCAGGTTTGAAAAAGAACAGAACAAAGTGGGCATGACATCATGAAAAGAAAAAAGTAATTACTTTGATTGTCGCTGCATTGGCATTTACCATGACTGGCTGTGGCCAGTTCAACCGCAATTTCAGTATCGGAATTAACAGCGGAAAGCAAACCGGCTACCCAGTATACGATTGATGCAAATCAGGAAGTTTATGCATTGCTGGATTTTGAAGATACTGCGGAGTTTGAGAATGCGACCAAAGGTCTGCTTGCTTCTCCGGATACAGCGAATCCCAGCCTTTGGAGAGATACACAGCTGAATCATATTTATGGCCTTTTTGAAGTGACTGATGGAATTTATCAGGTGCGTGACGGAAACGCATGGGCAGAGTATATCATGGAATCTCTGGCTCTTTATGGTGATAAGGCAGATGTAGTATTCCAGTCCCATAACTGGCCACATTGGGGAAATGATACCATTCAGGAATATATGACCAATACTGCAGCTGTATATAAGTTTATTAACGACCAGACATTGCTCTACATTAATGAAGGTTATACGGAAACAGAGATTGCCAATATGATCCAGCTTCCGGAGGAACTGGAGAAAGTCTGGTATACCCGTCAGTATTATGGCACAGTTTCTCATAATTCGAAGGCAGTATATGAGAAATATATGGGCTGGTATGACGCTAATCCTGTCCATCTTGCTGAACTTACACCATCGGATTATGCCCAAAAGCTGGTAGAATATTTCGGTGATACAGATGCTGTTCTTGAGAAGGCAAAGGAAGATTTTGAAAAGGGAGAATATCAGTGGGTGGCTCAGATTACCAATACGCTGGTTTTTGCCGATCCGGAAAATATGGATGCACGTTATCTGTGTGCGGATGCATTGGAACAATTGGGATATCAGGCAGAATCAGGTCTATGGCGCAATGCTTACCTTTGTGCTGCACAGGAACTGCGAAATGGTACAAATACCGATGATGCAACGCGAAGTAGCGGTAACGGTGACGTTTTCTTACATATGACACCGGATATGATCCTGGATTATCTGGGAATTTTTGTAGATACGACGAAGATTTCAGATCTGACTTTTACAGCAAATATTATATTGCCGGAAGGCAATTATGTACTCCGCGTAAAAAATGGCGTACTTCTTTATCAGAAGGATGCACAGGATGCGGATGCAGATGTAACATGGACTACAAAACGTGCCGGACTGTTGTCTATTGTTCAGAAAAACGCAGAGAATGTTGCTGCTTTGATCGAACAGGAGGGTGATGAGACCTGCCTGACACGATTGATGGATGCGGTTACTGTTACGTCAGAGTATAAATATTTTAATATTATTGAACCATAAAGTTTTGGGGCGGAAGCAGGAGGATATGAATATGAAAAGATTTGCAGCATCTGTTGACAGTGAGACAGATGAAAATATATGGGAGACAGTGGAAGATGCTTATGTTTATGCATTTCCGCTGGTGCTCATGGATGCAACTGAGACCTCGGCAACGAACACAGAGGAAGTTGTTACCAAAAAAGCACCTGTAAATCAGTTTATACACAGTGTTGCACTGGCAGATGCACAATTCAGGACTGTGGTGACTCCTAATGTGGATACGATCTATTCACAGGTCTGGTATGATCTGAGCGAGGAGCCGATGGTCTATGAACTTCCAAAAACAGATCGTTTTTGTAAGGTTCAGGTACTGGATGGATGGACAAATACTGCTGCGGTTCTTGATAAGGCTGGTGCATATGCAATTACTCTTTCTACGTGGGAAGGGAAACTGCCTGAGGGAGTTATCCGTATAGATGTTCCTACATCTATGGCATGGTCCATTACCAGAATCGTTTTATCAGGAGAAGAGGATCTTCCAAATGTGTATGCCATCCAAGGAAAAATGAAACTTATGCCGCTTTCCGATTATATATCCGGAGACACTTATGAACCTCCGAGGGGAAGCTACAGCGAAGAGAATGATTATATTCCTGTTGATAAGGTCCTTTCCATGGATCCGATCACATTTTTTAATAAGGCCAATGAGTTGATGGTAAAGAATTCTCCGACAGCTGCAGATAAGGAAATGCTTGAAAAAATAGCAGCTGTGAATATAGGTCCTGGTATGGAATTTGACATTTCTGTTCTTACCGGTGATGTTGCAGAAAACTGGAAGACAATGCTGACAGAAATTCAGCTAAAGCTTATCAAAGAGGGCCAGAAATTCTCAAAAAAGCTTGGTCAGTGGGATTATTTTGGTGAACCGATCGGAGATTTCAATACAGAATACGCTTATCGTGCACTGGTAGCTCTTGCAGGGCTTGGTGCTAATACAGTTGAAGTTGCGCTGTATCCAAAGATAGAGCAGGATGCGGATGGAAATACTCTCACAGGAGAAAAATCATATATTCTTCATTTCGAAAGCTATCCGCAGGTTCTTGAAGGGGGATTCTGGTCTGTGACTGCATATGGGGACGATGATTTCCTGATTGATAATCCTATTAATCGTTACTGCATAAATGACCGTTCCGGTTTACAGGCAAATGATGATGGTTCCGTTGATGTTATTCTGTCTGAAGATGCCCCACAGAACACCATAAACTGGCTTCCTGTGGGCGCTGGAGGTTTCCATCTGTTTATGCGTATCTATACGCCTGATATGGACGCCCTGGAAACGTGGATGGCACCGACCATTACAGAGATTTATCCATCACATGTGAACTAAATATTTTCACATTGTACAGAAAGAGGATTGATTCTTCTGAAAAATGTGCTAGAATAAAGAAAAAACGAATATTAGATACCAGAGATTTGAGCAAGGTAGATGAAACGACAGGCAGTCGTTTTATTTGCCTTGCTTTTTTTGTGTGATAAAGGAGAGGGATGGATATGTTTGATGTTGTTATTATTGGTGCAGGAGTGACAGGCAGCGCGATTGCCAGAGAGGTTTCTAGATATAGGTTGAATACGTGTGTGATTGAAAAGGAAGAGGATGTCTGTAATGAGACATCCAAGGCAAACAGTGCGATCATCCATGCGGGATTTGATGCAGTTCCGGGAACGATGAAGGCAAAGTTAAATGTGATGGGAAATGCGATGATGGACAGAATCGCAGAAAAGCTTGACATTCCATTTAAGAGAAACGGCTCTTTGGTCGTATGTACGAAAGAGCAGGATCCGGAAGGACTTCAGGTTTTAATGGAGAGAGGTAAGAAAAATGGAGTTCCTGGACTTCAGATTTTAGACAGAGAGGCGCTGATCGAGAAAGAGCCGAACCTGGCAGATGATGTGACATGTGCGTTGTGGGCGCCTACCGGAGGAATTGTCTGTCCGTTCCATATGACAATGGGATATGCGGAAAATGCATACGAGAACGGTGTTCGGTTTTTCCTGAATACAAAAGTTGAAAAACTGGAAAAGACAGGAGAAGGATTTAGAGTTCAGGTTCATCACGCAGATACCGGTGTTGATGAGACAATCGAGACAAAACTTATTATTAATGCAGCAGGAGTTTATGCTGATGAGATCAATAATCAGCTTTCAGACAGAAAGCTTCATATCACAGCCCGTAAAGGGGAATACATGCTTTTGGATAAGACAGTTGGAGATTATGTGAAGAGTACAATCTTCCAGCTTCCGTCGAAAATGGGAAAGGGAGTACTGGTCACACCGACAGTTCACGGCAATCTGCTTGTAGGTCCTACAGCAGTAAATGTAGAAGATAAAGGTGCTGTAAACACGACAATGGATGGTCTGGATCAGATCGCAAGAGTTTCCTCTCATAGCGTTAAGAATGTTCCGCTTCGTCAGGTGATTACTTCTTTTGCAGGTCTTCGTGCACACGAGGATGGAGATGACTTTGTAATTGGTGAATCAGCGGATGTAAAAGGACTGATCAATGCAGCAGGCATTGAATCTCCGGGACTTTCTTCAGCACCGGCAATCGGTGTTACGGTTGCAGAACTTGTAAGAGACCTTTTGAATGCAGAAGAAAAGTCTGATTTTAATCCGGTGAGACATGGGATTTTAGATCCGGATACGCTTTCTCTGGAAGAGAGAAATCAGCTGATCAAAGAAACTCCGGCTTATGGAAATATTATCTGCCGCTGTGAGATGATCACAGAAGGAGAAATCCTGGATGCAATTCACCGTCCGCTTGGTGCACGCTCTCTGGATGGAGTGAAGCGCCGGACAAGAGCCGGCATGGGGCGTTGCCAATCAGGATTCTGTTCCCCGAAGGTTATGGAGATTTTGGAAAGAGAAGTCCCAATGCCGGTTGATCAGATTGGAAAAAACGGCGTTGGATCAGAATTTATCGTAGGTGAAAATAAAGAACTGGAGGATGAATAAAATGAAAACATATGATTTAATCATAATTGGTGGAGGTCCTGCAGGACTTGCGGCAGCAGTCGCAGCAAAAGATAACGGAATAGATAATATATTGATTTTAGAAAGAGATAAAAGTCTCGGAGGCATTTTGCAGCAGTGTATTCATAATGGATTCGGTCTGCATACATTTAAAGAAGAACTGACAGGACCTGAGTATGCAGCACGTTTTATTGAGCAGGTAGAAGAACGTGGTATTGAATATAAATTAAATACAATGGTCATGGACATTTCACAGGAAAAGGTAGTAACAGCTACAAATCGCGAGGATGGAATTCTGCTTCTTCAGGCAAATGCAATTATCCTGGCGATGGGATGCAGAGAGCGTTCTAGAGGAGCATTGAATATTCCGGGGTATCGTCCGGCTGGAATTTATTCTGCCGGAACGGCACAGCATCTTGTAAATATGGAAGGGCTTATGCCGGGAAAAGAAGTTGTGATCCTTGGATCCGGTGACATCGGTCTGATCATGGCGAGACGTATGACACTTGAAGGGGCGAAGGTTAAGGTAGTTGCAGAGCTGATGCCTTATTCCGGTGGATTGAAGAGAAATATCGTACAGTGTCTGGATGATTTTGAGATTCCGCTGAAGCTGAGTCATACAGTGATCGATATAGAAGGAAAGCATCGCGTGGAAGCTGTTACGATTGCAGAAGTCGGACCGGACCGCAAGCCGATTCCAGGGACAGAGGAAAGATATACTTGTGATACTTTGCTTCTTTCCTGTGGACTCCTTCCGGAAAATGAGCTTTCAAAAAGCGCAGGAGTAGAACTTTCACAGGTTACTTCAGGTCCGGTCGTAAATGATTCACTGGAAACAAGTGTGGACGGCATCTTCGCATGTGGAAATGTATTGCATGTGCATGATCTTGTGGATTTTGTATCTCAGGAGGCAGCGACAGCAGGAAAGAACGCAGCCACTTATATAAAGGCAGGAGAAAAGGACGTGCAGGCAGAAATGCTTCCGATTTCTCCGGAAGGCGGAGTGCGCTACACAGTACCATCCTTTGTAAGACCTTCCGAAATGGAAGAAAATCTGACTGTTCGTTTCCGTGTCGGAGATGTATATAAGAATAAAGCAATTGCAGTGTATTTTGACGATCAGCTGATTGGTAAGAAGAAACGTCAGGTGATGGCACCGGGTGAGATGGAGCAGGTAATCCTGAAGAAAAAGAAACTGGAAGAATACCCGGAGACAAAGAAGATCATGATTCGGATCGAGGAGGCATAAGAAAATGAGTGAGAGAGAATTAATCTGTATCGGATGCCCGATGGGATGTCCGATCGTTGTAAAAATGGAAGATGGAAAAGTTGTATCCGTTACAGGAAATACGTGTCCACGTGGAGAGGCGTATGCAAGAAAGGAAGTAACTGATCCAACGCGTATTGTAACGACTACAGTTCGTGTCGCAGACGGAAAAGTACCAATGATCAATGTGAAGACAGAGCATGACATTTCAAAAGATAAGATTTTTGACTGTATCGCAGCACTTCGCGGCGTAACGATCAAAGCTCCGGTTCACATTGGAGATATTGTGTTGGAAAATGTGGCAGGTACAGGTGTAAATATCGTAGCTGCCGGAAATGTGGATGCAGTACACTAGACGATTGTGAAGGAGATATAGTATAATTTATGAAACAGATGCCAGATACAAGTACTGTTGTTCACAGTTTCTGTGTCTGGCATTCATTTGATCTTGGCGGAACAAAGGAGAATTGAAATGAATTATAAATTTCTGGATGCGTTGGAGGTATCCCCTGTGATTGCAGCGGTAAAAGATGATGAAGGAGTAGATGCCTGTCTGAAAAGTGAAAGCCAGGTTGTATTTATTTTATATGGAGACATCTGTACAATTCCGGAGATTGTTTCTAAAGTAAAAGCAGCAGGAAAACTGGCGGTAGTACATCTAGACTTGATCCATGGGCTGGCATCGAAGAACATTGCTGCAGATTTTATTAGAAAATATACAGAAGCGGATGGTGTAATTTCCACAAAACCGACGATCATTCATCGAGCGAAGGAACTTGGAATGCTCACGGTATTGCGCGTATTTTTGATTGATTCTATGGCTTATGAAAATGTGAAAACACAGGTAATGGCAGCAAAGCCGGATGTGGTAGAGGTTCTTCCGGGAATGATGCCGAAGGTGATCGGAAAGATCTGTAAAGATCTTCCGGTACCTGTGATCGCCGGAGGAATGATCCGGGAGAAGGAAGATGTAATGGCACTTCTTAAGGCGGGAGTAACCAGTGTATCGTCTACGAATCCGGAAATCTGGTTTGAATAAGCTTTTATTTTTTCATCTTCTCTAATTTCAGCCACCCGGCATGAAGCATGTATACAACGGCAGGAATTAAGGAGAGCAGTTGTGTGTATGTATAATCTGTTGCCAGAGATACAGGTGAAAGCACAACATGGAATGCAAGGAAGAGGAAAGCTCCGGCGGTAATCAGATTACAAAGGAGATACTTCCAGCCGAAGATTCCTAAAGCAGAGGCTGTCAGGAGTGCCACCAGCGATATCGTATCAAGTGAAACCGGCAAATGAATAAAATCATACTTTGCAGAAAAAAGTGTCAGGATCGCGTAAAGGAAAAGAAGCAGGTTCAATAATCCCATGATCTTGAACAATAAACTGTAAAAAGGTGTGACCGGGCAATCCGGCCACAATTCTACATCCAGTTTTTCAGCAAGTTCAATCGCGGAGCGGGTGAATGTTGTGTTTGTCATTACGATGACCTTGTCACAGTCATAAAAATTTGCACCGGCATAAGCTTCCTGGACTGCTTTGTTACCAACGGGATACGTGTAATATTTACACTGTATCCCGTATTTTTTTCTGTGTTTATAGGCAATGATGTCAACGCCTTGATCCCCAGAACTTTTAGTAACTTCTATTTTTGAAAAATGTTTTCTTTTTAGTATGATCGCACACTGTTCTTCGAACTGATATCCATCCATGTGTTGCTGCTTCTCCTATATGCTGTCTGAAATCATGATGTTGGGGTCAAAAGGTATTTTGACCCCTATGATACACGGATTGCTTCGCATTTCATGCTCTCGCAATCCTAAAACACCTCAAATCCGCTCATTTTTCTACGAAAAATGGCTACTTTTCGGTGTTTTGCGGGTCAATAAGTCATGCTTTTTCATGCAAGCAAGAAACGCATGACCTTTTGACCCTTGTATCAAATCATTTAAGTAAGAAGAATGCGGGGAGGCATTCTTCTTACGTGATCAGGTAGAAATAGAATAGCATATTTCAGGGAAAAGAACAAGTGTTCTTTTTACATTCCGTCCTTCAGTACATTGTGATCACGCAGTACCTTTTCAATCACATTTCCTTTTATGAGTTTCAGAAGAGGTTTCTTCAGTGCGTTCAGCGGTCCAGGCAGCTGGATCTCAAGTGGAGATTTTCCGTCCATAAGTTTTACAGAGCTGTCGAGAAGCTCGCGGATATCATAAACACTTCCCCATACTTCAGGCACACCACGGTCTACTTTGAGAAGTCCATAAACAGCTTCCATAGCAGTACGTACAGAATACTCTGTTGTGAAAACAGTATCTCTTGGAGTTTCAGCAAACTGTCCGAGGAAAGCGAAGTTGACACATCCATCCGGGATAACATCCGGGCGGTCACCTTTTGTACGTGGCATGAAGAATGCTGTGATGTAAGGCATCATTGTCGGTACACAGATTGCACTGTTTTCTGCCAGATCCATGATCTGATCTTCCGGAACACCAAGGTGATAGAGCCATTCTGCTGTGATTTCTTTTCCGGTACAGTCTTTCATAGGCTTCTTGATATAGTCACCAGGTACATCAGTAAATAATCCATAAACCCAGACACATACCTTATCTTTATCCTGGTCTTTGAACTGTCCCTGACGATTGATCGTCCAGCTTAACAGCCAGCTGGAATCCTGGCAGCTGACGATACCGCCGGTTACAACATTTCCGGTGCGAGGGTCACGTTTGCAAATGTCTGTGATATAAGGAATGATCTTGTCATCCAGAGTTGTAACTGTTGCAGATTCCCAGTTTGTCTTGGCAATGTCGGAACAGAATTTTTCCGGATGTCCGAAGGATGGATCCTGACGGGCAATGTTTTTCCAAAGGTTCCATACACCGCTTGTACGGACTTCGGCATCCCCGTTTGGTGCATGGTTCTGATCTCCGTAAATGGTTCCCTCTGTACAGCTTCCGTTTGTGACAAATACGAGGTCATTTTCTGTCAGGACGATACCTCTTTCCTGTCCGTTTACTTTACATTCAATTGCAGATGCAATCTTTTTGTCTCCTTCGAATTTGAATACAACATTTGTGACTTCTGTATTGAACTGGAAGTCCACACCGGCATCTTCGAGGTATCTCTGCATCGGAAGAATGAGGGATTCATACTGATTATATTTGGTAAATTTCAATGCACTGAAATCAGGCAGTCCGGCAATATGGTGGATAAATCTCTGGAAATATAATTTCATTTCCAAAGCACTGTGCCAGTTTTCAAATGCAAACATTGTTCTCCAATAGAGCCAGAAAGTAGAATCAAATACTTCTTCGTCAAAAACATCTTCGATGGTTTTATCGTAGAGATCTTCGTCTTTTGTCATGAAGAGTTTCATGATTTCCATACAGCCCTTCTGACTGAGGTTGAATTTTCCGTCTGTATGTGCGTCTTTGCCACGATTTACAGTTGCACGGCAAAGGGAATAGTTCGGGTCATGCTTATTGAGCCAGTAATATTCATCAAGTACAGAAACACCATATTCATTATCAACCGAAACATGTTCCACTTTCAGACGTATTTCTTTCTGTTCTACAACTGGACGGTCAATGTTCAGTTCCACTTTCTTTCCAACCATCATCTCGGTCAGAGAACTCTCAGTTGCTTCCGAAGTTGGAACGGTTCCGACATACTCACCTTTTCTTAAAATGGTCACACAGTCAGAAACGCTGAGCACTTCGTTCAGCTTATGTGTGATGATAATGATTGCCTTTCCGTCAGCTTTCATGTTCTGCATCACCTTAAAGAGTCGTTTTGTCTCCTGCGGTGTCAGTACCGCTGTCGGCTCATCCAGAATCAGAATATCTGCACCACGATACAGTACTTTTACAATCTCCAGTGTCTGCTTTTCTGCCACAGACATGTCATACACTTTTTTCTTAGGATCCACTTCAAATCCGTATTTATCACAGATTTTCTGTATTTTCTCCTCTACCTGTCTGCGGGACTCCTTTTCTTTTAATCCAAGTATTACGTTCTCAGTTGCAGAAAAAACATCCACCAGCTTAAAATGCTGATGCACCATACCAATTCCCAGTTCCAGTGCATCATGTGGCGAACGGATGGTTACTTCCTGTCCTTTGATAAAGATCTGTCCTGCATCTGGAAAATAAATACCGGACAACATGTTCATCAAGGTCGTTTTCCCACTTCCGTTCTCACCTAACAGCGATAATACCTCTCCGTATTTCACCTGTAGGTTCACCTTGTTGTTCGCCACAGCTGTTCCAAAAGTCTTGGTAATATTTCGCATGTCAATTGCCAGCTTTTGTTCTACTTCACCCATTTATAAATTCCTTTCTAGAAACACATTATGGGAGCATATGGCAGATACCACATGCTCCCTTCTTTCTATTACCTTATGGTACGTTTTTAGTTTGCGTTCAGTTCTGTAATACCATCAATTCTCAATGTGAAATATGGTGCAGCACGAAGTACAGACTCTTCAAAATAGGAATTTCCATCATCATCTGTAACAAGTGCAGTCTTTGTATCTCCCTTGTAAACAACGGTATTTGTTGAGTAATCTACATAAGAAAGATCAACCTTTGCATCATCTTCTGTGATCTGTTTTCCATTTACGGTAAACTTGGATGTATCAAATACGTGTAAAGAACCATCCTTAAGTGCTGCTTCAACTTCTGCGACCTTGTCTGCAGTGCCTTCTGCAACGTTTGGTCCAAGATCTGTGATTGCAACTGCATCATCATTGAATCCTTTTGACCAATCCTGCGGAATTTCTTTTCCGTTTAATACATCGCTAAAAAGCTCCTTGTAGTATGCAGACCATACGTTGGTAGCACTGGTAAGTGCTGCATCCGGTGCAACATCAAGCATGCTCATGTTATATCCTACAGAATAAACAACCTGTCCGTTCTGCCATGCTTTCTCA
>OHRA01000522.1_pt1 | contig 15437 bp, 10 predicted proteins | sample 1578241 | NCBI WGS metagenome assembly OHRA01 (sample SAMEA3879597, study PRJEB24766) | human gut metagenome | biome: human-associated habitat; feature: feces | place: USA | collected 1985/1987 | reverse complement strand
GGTTGTTTTATTTTTGGTTTCAATGCCTGTATATTGGATATGGGCAGGGTATCATATTATTCGGTGTCAGAAGAAACATAATTGTGTGAATCGAAAATGTGCTTATTGGGAGATGTGTGCTCATAACACACAGGAAAAACAAAGAGAGCAGCTATTGTGGCGAATTGAAATGGCAGAGGAATATTCAGGAGAGGATTTATCAGAGATTAAAGAGAAAATAATGAAATAATAATATTAAGGGTGGCGATGTGCCACCCTTTTAATATATGAAACTATTGTGTTTGCAATCATGAAAAAATGATTTTAACTTTTCACCGCCATTTCATCCACCGTCAGAATACAGGCACAGTACCCCTTCTCCGGCTGGAAACAACGGATTGTAAGATTCTGGTTAATCTCCGGGCTGTAATCACGGATGATGGACTGCTTGCCGTTTAAGGCAACCTCTGCATAGGGGATGAGCCACTTCTTATCGCCATTCGGGAACACTTCATAGAAGGAGTGGTTCAGCATATCCTCCACGGGAACACCTTCTAAAACAGCCATTTCCTTATTACAGTAGCGGAAAACAAGGTCGATGCCCTTGCCGTCCTCGTGGAATACTAATTCGATGACACAGAATGCGATAGGGGCATCCTCCATGATGGCACATCGTTCCTTGAGGCTTAAAGCAGGCACATTATCTTCCGTTGCTGTCTTTTTCTTTGTCTTTGCAGATATATTGGAAGGCAGGTCACCAAAAAGCTCATCCCTGTGCATATTGTGGATGCCGGGGGTGCGGTGCCTACCGTCAAATACTTTACCGTCCACCATGGTGTAGTTGTGCTTACTGTCAATGTTCACAATATGCCGCTTGGCAACATAAATACCCTTTTGAATATTCCAGAAGTCGTTTTCCGGCAATTTCTCTGCAACTGCTTTGACAGGAGCAGAGGTTTCATAGCAGTTACCATCCAGCATCTGGATATAGGTACGCTGCTTATGTCGGGTGACATATAGAATATCCTCCGTGAGAATATTGCGTTTGTGAAATAATCGGGCTACCTGGTCTGCCATAAATATCTCCTCTATGATTCTCTGTTCATCTGTCTATACATCAAGAATAGTATGAAAGTGATTAAAAGTCAATCTGAAATATTAGAATTGAACATAAACAAATTTGTGGATTAAAAAGAAGATATATTTGAATTTCAAATAAAAAATTCTTGAAGAAACAGCCTTTTTTTAGTATAATAAAGTCGAGTTACTGTATAGAATGATAAACAGAAATTCATGATAGATTTCATGATAGATTTGTTCATGGTATTTATCTGAACATGACTGGAAAATAAGAGAATATCTTTATGGGGACAGGATGTGTAACTGCACCATAATTCGGACAGGAGGAATGGTATTATGAAAAAATGGAAAGAAAGAGGAAAGCGAATCGCAGTATTGTTACTTACGGCAGCCCTTGTTGGAAGCAGCGTGGACTTATCAGCTCTTACGGTAAATGCAGCGGAGGAAGAAAAAACTCTGACCTGTGAAAAAGAGGAGCATACCCATGACGATAGCTGTTACGAAAGTGTACTGATTTGCACTGAGGAAGCAGAGGAACATGAGCATGACGATAGCTGCTATGAAGATAAGCTGATCTGTGAAAAGGAAGAACACACCCATGACGATAGCTGCTATACCATCACGACATCTTCCGATTCTGAGGACGAGAAGCAGGAGGATGAAAGTCAGGACGATACAACGGTGACAGGAGACAGCCCTGAGCAGACTACATCGGAAGAAACTGAAACCTCAGAGGAGAAATCAGAAGAAATAACCGAGACAGCAAAGCGTATCACCTCATGGACATGGAATGATGAAGAGGAAATGCTGGACTTGGAGGAAAACGTGCTGGCACTTCCCGGTGCATCCAAAGATTATATCGTATCCTTTGATGACATCGTATCATTCCTTCCTGCTTCCATCACAGCCACGATTACAACATCTGCGTCCGTTACCGAAACAGAGGATACAGAAGCAACAAACGAATCGGAAGAAACGGATGGAGCGGAAGAAACCGTGACTCTGGAAGGCTGGGTATGTGAAAACTACCCGGAGGAAGGTGCGTACAGCGGTAACTATACTTTTACTGCGAATCTGCCGGAGGGCTATGAACTCGCAGAGGACGCAGCAGCACTGAAAGTAAATGTAGAACTGGGTGGAGCACAGCTTTTGGAAGCAACCACCATCACACCAGCACAACCGAAAAATGGTGAAGGTACAGCAGAAAACCCGTATCAGATTACCTCGGCGGCAGAACTTTACTGGTTCGCCGGACTTGTAAACGGAACTCTTACAGACGTTACTAAAAATAGTTCAGCCTGTGCGAAGCTGATGAATGATATCACGGTAAATAATAATCTGCTTGACAGGATTACATATAAAACAGATGATGACGGCAATCTGACCAATGAAGTAGCAAACGGCGGGAACTTCATTTCATGGACACCGATTGGAGCAGCTAATAACGGCTATCAGGGGACTTTTGATGGAAATGGAAAGACCATCAGCGGACTCTTTTTCAATGATAGCCAAAAAAGTCATGTTGGCTTGTTTGACAATATATATATGGCAACAATTCGGAATGTCGGTGTCGTTGATTCTTATTTTTTCGGAGAACATTATGTCGGAGGCGTGTGCGCATTTGGTGTAGATGGTACGATAACTGGCAGCTATAACACAGGAGTGGTAAGTGGAGAAGGATGTGTCGGAGGCGTGTGTGGAACTGGTAGCAGTGTTACGATAACTGACAGCTATAACACAGGTAGTGTAAGTGGAAATGATGATGTCGGAGGCGTGTTCGGATATGGTGAAAATTGTACGATAAACAATTGCTATTATCTGAAAGCGGAAGGCACGGATTTGGGTGGCATTAACGGCGCAGATGTCGAAGGGCAGGCTGAAGGAAAAACCGCTGCACAGTTTGCATCCGGCGAGGTTGCATACCTTTTGCAGGATGGACAGAAAGTGGGAGAAGATGGCACGATACCACAGGTCTGGGGACAGAACATTGATAATGATGGTGAGAAACAATCTTTTCCTGTTTTTAGTAATGCGAAAGTCTATAAACCTTCAGAAAGTTCTCCTTGTAAGGCTGGATACACAAATAATGCGGAAGGCTTAAAGGAACATGACTTTGGCGACGACAAGACTGGCGAAAGCTGTTCGTACTGTAATATAAAGAACATCAACTATTCTGGTATCAGTATTAGCGGTGTGGATACCCCTTACTACTATACAGGTAATGAGATTAAGCCGGATATTACCATAAAAAAAGGCGAGACATCATTAACTCTTGGTGAAGATTATAACATTACTTATGGAAACAATACAGATGTGGCAGGCAGCAATGCTGAAAACGCTCCTTATGTGAAGATTACCGGAAAGGGTAATTATACAGGAGAAATTACAAAGAACTTTACCATTGCTTACATTACTGCTCCGGATAATTATATAACAGGAACGAAAGGTGCGAATGACTGGTATACTTCAGATGTCACAATCGGCGTAGCAGACTGGCAGGTATCAACGGATGGAAGCAGTTGGAATGACAGCATTTCGGTTACCGAAGAGGGAACACATTCTTATACTCTTTATTTTAAAGACAGTAACGGATACATTACAGATAGCATAAACAAAGAGATTAAGATTGATAAAGCTGCTCCAACCGGAACCATTCAGGTAAAAGAAAGTACATGGGATAAATTTTTAGAGAAAATTTCCTTTGGCTTCTATACCAACACCAAAGAAAAAATTACGATTACATCAGAGGATACCGGCTCCGGTATAGCCTCTACAGAATATCTGGTATCTGACAAGGCATATACACAAATTTCAGATATGCAGAATCTGAGTGGCTGGAAAGATTATGATAATAGCAATAAGCCTAAAATCAAGACGAACAGGACCAACTATGTGTATGCGAGAATCACAGACAATGTCGGAAATGTAACCTATCTGTCCAGTGATGGCATTTTGCATGATGATGAGAAACCGTATATTTTTGATATAACCCCGGTCATGAAGGATCGCTCCGGTAGTGTGACATTTGATATTTTTGAAGATGGAAGCGGTCTTGAGAAGGTTTATTTCTTATATAGTACGGATATAAATGAGGTAACAAGTGCTACGACAGAGAATTTGAAAGCATCTGATTATCACAATGCAACCGGAACCTTTACATTATCAGACCTGAAACCAAATACCGAGTATTACTGTGCAGTTCTTGCAGTGGATAAGGCAGGAAATGAAAGTTATCTTTTAAATAGCACATTTAAGACATTAAAGGAAGCCATCACGGGAACTGTATCCATTTCCGGAGAGGCAGTATATGGAAAAACATTGACAGCATCCTATGAGGGACTTGCGACAGATGCCGGCGAAGTTACAGTTTCATGGTATCGTGGAGAAGATACTACAGCGATTGCTACCGGAGATACATATACTTTAACAGCAGATGATGTAGGAAAAGTGATTACAGTTAAGGTTACCGCTGAAAACTGTTCCGGAGAACTGACGGATTCCACCGCCGAGGTAGCAAAGGCAGAACATCCAAATCCACCGACGAATGGAAATGTGGATGATGAAAACAATACCTTTACCTTTAACGGAACAAGCGGAGTTACTTACGAATACAGTACCGATGGTGGAGCAAGTTGGACGGATATTACGGTAGATTCCGGCACCGGTGTTGGTACTGTTACAGTTGGAAACGTGATAGTCAACACAGGAGATTTACAGGTACGGGCAAAGGAAACAGATGGATATAAGGCAAGTGATGTTATTTCCAATACATCTGCCTATACCGCAACCTTAGAAGGCAGCGTAAGCCTTTCAGGAACTGCAAAGTATGGGGAAACCTTAACTGCAACTGTAACCGGAGCACAGCAGGGAGCTGTATTAACCTATACTTTCTGTGCGGACGATACAGTGCTTCAGCAGGGAAGCAGCAATACTTATAAGATTGAACAAGAAGCAATTGGAAAACAGATTACAGTTAAGGTATCTGCGGAAGGATACAAAGGAACAGTCAATGATACTTCGGATACTGTTGCAAAAGCAGACGGAGTGCTGACACTGAAACAGGCTGAATTTACCCAGACCTTTGGGGATGAGGCATTTGAGCTTGGATGTAGCAGAACCGGAGACGGAACGATTTCCTATAAGGTTTCCGATGAAAAGGTCATTAAAGTTTCCGATACCGGAGTAGTAACGATTGTGGGAGCAGGAAGTGCCACCGTAACAGTATCTCTTTCGGAAACGAAGTGTTATACCGGTGCGGCAGAGCAGACGATTACGGTTACCGTAAATCAGGCATCTGCACCAACATTAGCTTCCGAAAACATAAGCTATGTGAATACAAAAGGCTCTGGCGGAGCTGTGACCATTGATATTGCAGATAAACTGCCGGAGAATAGAGGAGATACAACTTACACAGTAACGGATACGACAGACAGCAGTGGAATTTTGCAGAATGTGGCGGTAGATACTACCGGTAAGCTGACCTACACTGTAAAATCCGGTAAAAAAGTGGGCGATAAAGCAAGCATTATCGTAACTGCCCAGATGGCAAATTATGAATCTGCAACATTTACTGTAAATATCAGTATTACGGATAAGATAGTCGTTGCATTGCAGAATGGAAGCAGCGTAACAATTAACGGAAGCAATGCCCTTACCTATGGAGATAAGCTGTCAAAACTTAATCTTGGCAATGCGGTATTTGTAGAAGCGGGAACGAATACGGTTGTTCACGGAACACTTGAGTTTGCAGCACCTGATGATGTGCCGACAGTAGGCACAACAACTGCGGGATGGAAATTTACACCGGATGAAGCAGACACTTATGCCGAGCTGACCGGAACTGTGGAAATTTCTGTAAGCAGGGCAACACCGAATGTAACCATACCAACGGTAAGTGAAACGAATATCGTTTATGATCCGGCAAAGACATTGAAGGATTACACCTTAAATGGCACAGATGGTACATGGATAGTCGGTGGAACTGAAACTTCCGTTGCAGGTAGCTGGAGCTGGAAGACGGATACAACAGTACCAATAGTAAACAACAGAGGATATGTTGCAGTATTTACACCGGCAGACAGCAACAATTACAATCCGGTAGAAAAGACCGTTACCGTAACAGTAGCGAAGGCAACACCAGTGATTACCGAAAACCCGACAGCATCAGCGATTACTTATAAAGAGTCATTAAAAGACAGTACGTTAAGTGGAGGCAAGGTAAACACCACAGGAAGTTTTGCGTGGGTAACACCGGATACCAATCCTACCGTAGCAGACAGCGGAAAGACAATGTATGAAGTAGTGTTTACACCTTCTGATTCTGCAAACTGGAATACAGCTACTACAACCGTTACCCTTACGGTGAATAAGGCGCAGGAACCTCCGAAAATGCCGGGAACAACCATGAATCCTGCACATAGTAAGAATAAAGTAGGCGATGTGGAACTGCCACAGGGCTGGGCATGGGCTGATTCTGATAAGGAAAAAACATTGGAAGATGGTAAGGCTGTAACAGCAACCGCTAATTATGTAGGAAGCGATGCAGGCAATTATGAGAATGAGTCGGTAGTGATTACCCTGACAAGATCAAAATGTGACCATCTCAAGACAGAACTTAAAAATGCCAAACCTGCTACCTGTAAGGAAACCGGATATACCGGAGATACCTACTGCGTAGAATGTGGAGAACTGGTTGTATCAGGAACGGTAATCCCTCTTGCAAAGCATCAGGGTGGCAAGGCAACCTGTATACATCAGGCAGTCTGCACCGTATGTGGAACTTCCTATGGCGATTTGGACAGCAGCAACCATGAGCATACAGAAGTGCGTGGCAAAGTAGCAGAAGGATGTACCACAGAAGGATATACCGGAGATACCTATTGCTCTGATTGTAAAGTAATAATCAGAACCGGTTCGGTTATTGCAGCAAAAGGACACAGCTATACAAGCACAGTAACCAAAGAGGCAACCACAAACGAAGAAGGTGTGCGTACTTACACCTGTAAGAATTGTGGACACAGCTATACGGAATCTATTCCAAAGCTGCCGGAAGAGAAGCATACCCATTCCTACAAAGAGACTGTAACAAAACAGCCAACCTGTACGGAAAACGGAACAAAGACATATACCTGCTCCTGTGGTGACAGCTATACGGAGAGCATCCCGGCAATCGGACATAATTATGTGAGCCGGGTAACAAAAGAACCTACAAAATCGCAGGAAGGTGTGATGACTTACACCTGCAAGAACTGTGGACACAGCTACACCACAGCAATCGAGAAGCTAAAGGATGATAAGAAGCCGGGAGATAATAAACCGGGAGAAGGCGGCGATAAGAAGCCGACGGAAACACCGGATACCGGAAAGCCTTTTATCAAGGATGAAACCGGAAAAGAAGGCTGGGATGTTATCAAAACCGAAACTTCTGGTGCAAAAGATGGCGATGTGGTAAAGGTTGATATGAACGGTGCTACCGTAGTACCGGGAGATGTTCTTGACACTATCGCAGGCAAAGATGTAACCATTGTGTTTGACATGAGTAATGGAATTACCTGGAGTGTAAACGGAAAGAGCATAACTACTGACAAGGTAAGCGACATCGACTTCAGCGTAAAGGTTGGAGAAGAAGCCGGCAACACCATACCTGTGGATGTTATCAATAATGTGACCGGAGAAAGATATTCTATCCAGATCAGCCTTGCTTATGACGGCGAGTTCGGATTTACTGCAGTCCTTTCCATCAACATGGAAGCAAAGAACGCAGGACTTTATGCGAACCTGTTCTACTACAATGAAACCACAGGAGAGCTTGAGTTTATCTGTGCGGATGAGATTGCAGAGGATGGAACTGCTGACCTGACTTTCACTCATGCTTCTGATTACACTATCGCGATTGATGAAGCACCGATGGACGGAAGTGAGGCAGACGACAGTACAGAAATCGGCAGTGAAGATAGCAGTGCTGACAGCACGGAAGCCGGAAGCGGAGATGTGGTGACAAAAGAAGATGCTTGGAATCCTCTCTGGATCATTATCATCGGAATCATTGTCATCGTGGCAGGACTTGGAGTGTTCTTTGTAGTTAAGAAAAAAGAAGAAAAGTAAGATAATCTGTAACAGCTAAATAAGATGCAGCATATGTGAGAGCAATTTCATGTATGCTGTATTTTTTATGTCCTGATATATGAAAGTCCATTCCTACTGTACTTTGTCCATTCTTTGGGGAACGATTTTTCTGCCCTGTTAATCTACAATAATTTCTGTAAGGAAGAGTAAAGATAAGAAAAGCCTTACCAATTAAGCAAGACAAAGGAGATTGACATGGCAGAGAAGAACCTGATTAAAGTATATGTAAATGCATCATCATCAACGAGAGTGAATCTGATCATTAAAAATTATAATGATTTTATGGGAATCGTGGAAGGATATACGGAAGGACTCAGGTACATGATCGAATGTGAAAAGGAAAGCAGTCACAGACATGATATCGGAGAGCTTGGAGTCCGTGTGCAGGGAGGCAGCATTAAGAGTGATCCGACAGCGAATAAAGCGGTTGCAAAGATCATGACAACAGAAGCCCTGATAAAATGCGATTTTTCAGGAGATGTTTTAAAGGGTGTTGACCGTGCGGAAGAGTTTGTGAGTGACGCATATCTTTTAAGAAAAATGAGAAATGATTATCAGCTGTTTAATAAGCAGGTTGAGACTCTGGGAGCAGAGAAGGATGTGTTTGAGAAATATCTGACAGGAGAAATGTCTTTAAGTGATATTGCTGAATTACAGAACATTTCCTATGAATCTGCACAGCAGAAAATTCATAAAATAAGAAGCCGTGTAAGAAGACAGGTCATCGGATTTATGGATGGTAAGATGGGAGGTATTGCTTAATGGATGGAATCACAAACAATACCAGTGAAAAGAGATGTTATACAGTAAAGGAATTACAGGAAATCCTTGGAATCAGCAGACCGACAGTATATGAACTGTTAAAGATGGAAGTATTCAGCTGGGTTAAGATTGGAACCACCTACCGCATATCGAAAAACAGCTTTGATAAATGGTTTGATGAACAGGTGTCGTAGGGAAAATTTACGTTCTAAAAGGTTTCATAGGTGCTGTGTTATTATGAACTGGGAGGAACAGCAGATTGAGTGAAGTAAGAAAAACAATGACAGTTCCACAGATGAGGAAAATGCTTGGAGTAAAGAAAACGGAAAGCTACTGGCTGGTACACCGTAACTTTTTCAAGACCGATATCGTCAATGGTCATATGATGATAGATGTGGAGAGTTTTGAGAAATGGTATGCCAATCAGGTCAAGCACAGAAAAGTGGATGGTCCTGAACCGGGTGCTGAACTGACCAGCAGGTCATATTCCTTTTCAGAGGTGGCAAAGATGCTCGGTGTCAGCAGTGCGGTAGTATATGAGATATGGGATAAGAACAATCTTGAAACATTTACGGTGGATTTTGTGAAAAGGATACCGAAGGAAGTCTTTGAAAAATGGTATGCCGGACAGACACGATATCAGAAGAGACGGTATGGAAGTCATGTGGGAGCCAAAAGGAGCAGCTACATTTCAAGGAATGAAGCAGCACGCATGGCAGGAGTGGCACCTTCAACGATAAGTAGATGGGTCGATGAAGGTTATTTCAGGTACACGAAGACAGATAAAATATTGCGGATAAAGAGGGATTCATTTGAAAACTGGTTAGAAATACGGGAAGGGTGATCAATTTGGCTTCAATTCAAAAAAGAGGAAAAAAGTACTGTGTAATATACAGAATTTATGATGATGAGGGAAAGGCACAGCAGAAATGGGAAACCTATGATACGGAGGCTGCGGCAAAAAAGAGAAAGCTGGAAGTAGAATATAAGCTGTCGGTTGGAACTTTTGAGGTTCCTAAGTGTGTGACAGTAAAGGAAATGCTTGATGAATATGTCCGGTTGTACGGCAGGGAAAAGTGGAGTTTTTCTACTTATGATGGAAATGTCAGCACGATCAACAATTACATCATTCCTACCATAGGCAATACAAAACTGAATCAGATCAATAATCATTTCATAGAAAAGTATTATCAGGAGCTTTTGGATATGCCGGCTGTAAAGAGCACAAGAAATATGGATGAAAGCGGCAAGATCACAGCAGCAACCGTTAAGGAGATACACAAGATACTGCGAAGCTGTTTCCGGCAGGCAGTAAAGTGGGGCATCATGGAGAAAAATCCTGCAACGGATGCAACGGTGCCAAAACATAAAAAAGAGGAGCGCGAGATATGGACAGCAGAAATGCTGATGCAGGCCATAGAAGCATGCGAAAACAAATGGCTTAAGATAGCTTTTCATCTGTGCTTCACGGCAACACTCAGATTGGGAGAACTCTTAGGGCTTACATGGGACTGCGTGGAGATTTCGCAGGAAGCGATAGAGAGCAATAGTGCGTACATTATCATCAATAAGGAAGTAGAGAGAATATCAAAGAAGGCAGTTGAGGTATTGAATCAGAAAGATATCATTCAGGTATTTCCATCAATGAGAAAGAATAACCATACGGTCAGAGTGTTGAAAACACCTAAGACAGAAAGCAGTGTCAGAAAAGTATACATTCCTTCCTCCGTGGCCCTACTTCTTGCAGAACTACGGGAAGAACAGAATGAAACAATAGAGGCTCTTGGAGATATGTATGAAAATTACAACCTGGTCATGGCAACGTCCTACGGACTGCCTCTTGGCGAGAGCTATCTGCGTGACAAAATGCAGGAAGTCATAGACAGGGAAGGACTGCCGGATGTGGTATTTCACAGTCTGCGTCATACGAGTGTAACATATAAATTGAAACTGAGCGGAGGAGATATCAAGGCCGTGCAGGGAGATTCAGGACATGCACAGGCTGATATGGTAACAGAAGTGTATGGACATATCCTGGATGAAGACCGTAAGAAAAATGCACAGCTGATCGAGGATGCATTTTATAAGAAAGAAAATCTGAATCCGGATATGAAGCGGACAGATGCAGGAAAGAAGAAAATCGAAGTGCCAGATGGAATTGATGCAGAGGCACTTATGAAGGTGTTGAACAATCCGGAAATGGCAGCTTTGCTGGCAGGATTGGCAAAGGGTGTAATAGCATAAACATAAATATGACAAGCGGTGTATGTCTTGGCGAAGAGACGTATGCCGCTTATTTGCGTCAAAAATTAATAAAAAATTTGTAAGATTTTGTCAAAAACTGTCACGTATACAGTGAAGGGAGATTTTAAGCATGAGTAAGAGTAAGGAAATCAGATTGCTGAAAAAAAGACTTGATTATTACACAATGGAGGCTGAGGATGATCAGTTTGACGCAGAGGAAGTGATAAGATTATTGAAAAGACTGGATGAACTGGAGCCATTACCGGAACCGGATATGAGTGCCGAGGAATCGTTGGAAGCATTCTGGGAATATGTGAAGGAGCGAGAGCGTGAAGAAAAAATCATAGCTGGAAGATAAAGTGTGGGTAAGTTACCTGACTTTTGGGATAGGAAAAAAAGGTCAAAAACTTATCGACAACCGACCTACCACACGATATAATGTAAGTAATCTAATAGAAATATTGATCAGTCATTACCGTCAGTAACAGGGGAATGATGGTCATGTTTATGGATTATGATGCACACAGTGGTTAATCCCACGCGTTAGCATTTCTAACAAACTGCTAACAGTGAATATCAAAAATGGGATTATACCTGTTAATTTATATTGACAAGGATTTTCAATTAAGTGCCTACTTTCCTGATAAATACTGACTTTGGTTGACATCAGGTAACATGTGGGAACTAAGGTGACTCGAACTCCTAAGCTGTAGTTGTGGGTTCAATTCCCGCCGGGAACATCAGTTCGAAGCAGTAATGATTGAAAAAGTCATTGCTGCTTTTTTTGTATTTTTGGTGGAAATTTCCACCCAGAATTGAAAAAACAGAACGATTTCATCCACCCAAAATAAGATTTTGCCACCCATTTGAAAATTATGATTTTCCACCCAGATGTGTGGTATATGGTGTAAGAAAAAGGGTTGTCAATGGATGAAAATTTGGTTTTCTTGTCTGTATGATTCAGACCTGAGAAAGATAGATGCTCAGATTAGATCTAACAAGTCTAGTCTGGGCATTTTTTCGTCCAGGAGAAAAGGAGGATTCATGGAAGTACGAAAAGAAGATCAAAGAGATCAGGATGAAAAAGTCGTTGAGATAGAAATTGAACGACTCAGGGATTTTAAAAATCATCCATTTAAGGTACAGGCAGATAGTCAGATGAAAGAGTTACAGGAATCCATAAAGAAATATGGGATTCTTAATCCGCTGATCGTGAGACCGAGACCGGAAGGATTTTATGAAATCATTTCTGGTCATAGAAGAAAGTTTGCAGCACAGCAACTGAAATATACGAAGGTTCCGGTCATTATCAGATATATGATTGAAGAGGATGCCATTATTTCAATGATAGATGCTAATTTACAGAGGGAACGAATCTCACCGAGTGAAAAAGCATTTGCTTATAAGATGAAATATGATGTACTCAAGCGAAAGGCAGGAAGAAGGAAATGTAGCCAGGTTGACTATTTAACTGGTAAAAAAAGCGTGGAAGTCATAAGCGAAGAATGTGGGGACAGTCCAAAGCAGGTACAGAGATATTTGAAACTTACCAAACTGATTCCAGAGCTGCTTGAAAAAGTGGATGATGAAACAATGGGATTTACGATAGCTGTGGAATTAGCATCATTAACCGAAAAAAATCAGAGAACTGTGCTGGATGCAATGGAAAGCACATTGGGTACACCAAATCTGTCCCAGGCAATTCGGATCAAAAAATTGCAGGAAGACGGAAGATTCAGCCAAGAAAAAATAGAGGAGTTCTTAAGTGAGATCAAGCAAAAAGATGCTGATCGGGTGGTTTTCAAAAATGAACAGCTATACCGATATTTTCCATCGTATTACACAGCAGAACAGATGAAAAGAGAAATACTGACACTATTAAAAATTAATATGACATTTGAATAAAACAAAGGAGAAAAGTATGCGTAGAGTTATTGCAGTATCAAATCAAAAAGGCGGAGTAGGTAAAACAGTATCATGTGTAAATCTTGGAATAGGATTAGCACAGGAAGGAAAGAAGGTGCTTTTGATAGACGCTGATCCACAGGGGAGTCTTACAATCAGCCTTGGTTATGAGGAGCCGGATGAAATGGAGTATTCTCTGGCAACCCTGATGATGAACATTGTGAATGATGAAAAACTGAATATAGAAAAGACAATTTTACACCATAAGGAAGGCGTGGACCTTATCCCAGCTAACATTGAATTATCAGCCATTGAGGTATCTCTGGTAAATGCCATGAGCAGGGAACTGATTCTGAGATCTATGGTAGACAGGCTGAGAGAATTTTATGATTACATCATAATTGATTGTATGCCTTCACTTGGAATGATGACAATTAATGCATTAGCATGTGCAGATTCTGTACTGATACCGGTGCAGGCTGCGTATCTTCCGGTCAAAGGCCTACAGCAGCTGATTAAGACAATCGGAAGGGTAAAGAAGCAGCTGAATCCAAAGCTCAAAATAGAAGGAATTCTTCTGACTATGGTTGATAACAGAACAAATTATGCCAGGGATATTTCACTGATGGTGTACGATACATATTCCGCATCTATAAAAGTATTTGGTTCGGAAATTCCGATGTCCGTCAGAGCCGCGGAAGTTAGTGTGGAAGGAAGAAGTATTTATTCCTACGATCCAAAGGGAAAAGTTGCATGTGCATATAAAAAATTAACCAGAGAAGTATTAAAGGAGGTATAGATCATGGCAAACAGAGTTGCAGGAAAAATAAAATTGCAGTCCGTAGATGAGTTATTAGGAGTACCGGAAATTTCCGGTACCCAGGAAATAGAGATTGTGAGAATCCATGCATTTCCAAATCATCCGTTTAAGGTTTTAGATGATGAAAGAATGAATCAGTTGGTAGATAGTATTCGGGAGAACGGTATTCTGAATCCGGTAATTGTAAGACCAGATTTGAATGGGGATTATGAAATGATCTCCGGACACCGTAGATTACATGCAACAAAAATTATAAGACTTCAAAAGATACCTGCTATTGTAAAGGAAATGTCTGATGATGAAGCCATTATAAAAATGGTGGATGCCAATATTCAGAGGGAGGAGATACTTCCGAGTGAGAGAGCCTTTAGTTTAAAGATGAAGATGGACGCCATGAGGAGACAGGGAGCAAGAATTGATATAGATGGAACTTGTGGCAATCATTGCCACAAGTCAGGAACAAAGACAGCAGATATTGTCGGTGATATGGTCGGATTAAAAGGAAGGCAAGTCAGAAATTATGTGAGATTAACTTATTTGATCCCTCAAATTTTGGAATTGGTTGATCAGGGTAAAATTCAGTTTGTTCCAGCAGTAGATTTATCTTATTTAGAAGAACAGATACAAAAGTGGGTTTTTGAATATATCAAAGATAATGGATTTATCAAACCAGTTCAGATAACTGCTTTAAAAAAATATCCCAATATATCTAATGCAAACCAGATGAGTGTAATTTCAATAATGAACGATGCACTTCCAAAGAAGAACACGGCAGCCAAAGTATCATTTTCAGAAAAGAAGCTGGATAAATATTTTCCATCTCACTATTCGGCAAAGGATAGGGAAACCGTGATCATACAATTATTGGAACAGTGGAGTGAAGCACAGAAAGCAATTCAATAAAGAGAACAGGATTCCAGAAGTGTAAAAAGGGCACTTCTGGAACAGGAGGAAAGATAAATGGAAGACAGAATAAAGCTCTCTTATTTTTATGGAAGGGAAGCGGATCAATATTCGTTTTATAGAATACCAAAATTGCTATTTACTGAAGAATATTTCAAGAAGATATCCGTGGAGGCAAAAGTGTTATATGGTCTTATGCTGGATCGTATGTCATTATCTATGAAAAATCAGTGGTTTGACACAGAAGGACGTGCCTACATATATTATTCGCTGGAGGATATCATGGATGCTATGGGATGTAGTAATAAAAAAGCCATTTCCATAATGAAAGAACTGGATATAGAATCTGGAATTGGACTCATTGAAAAGAAGCGCCAGGGACAGGGAAAACCAACCATGATCTATCTGAAACAGTTTATGATCCAGGATGCTCAGAAGTGTAATAATTACATTTCTGGAGAAAAATCAGCAATTTCAGAAGTGAAGAATTTACATGTCTTGAAGTGTAAAAATGTCATGTCCAGAAGTGAAGAAATTACACATCCAGAAGTGAAAAAATTACATACTAATAAGAATAATATAAATAATACTGAGATAAGTAATACTGAATTCAATCTTA